>Ga0137306_100508_pt1 | contig 53948 bp, 43 predicted proteins | sample Inofroosms_March_FD_97187 | JGI IMG/M metagenome (GOLD analysis project Ga0137306, IMG submission 97187) | Mouse cecal microbial communities from Vienna, Austria - N-Acetylneuraminic and N-Acetylglucosamine D2O microcosms_March | ecosystem: Host-associated > Mammals > Digestive system > Large...
AAGGCTTCCCAGGCCTCTGCCAGAAGGTCCGGAACTTTCGGGAGACCTGAGGCCCCGTATGCGGAATAATAGAGGGCATAACCCCTGCGGTACTGCCAGGTCCAGGTATACCGGAGCCGGGGCTTCAGCTCATCCAGGACCAGGAGGGCACGGGAATATTGGCCCAGATTGTTGTAGGCCAGGATCAGCTCGCCGAGAAGCCGGTCCGTCCGGTCTCTGCCGGGAAGGCTTAAGACGGCGTTCACCGTATGTTCATGTTCTCCGGCCTGATACCACTGATGGATCTGATCCAATAAAGTCATCTGTCTGCCCCCTTTCTTTTTCTCAGTGTACCACAGGACGCCGGGGAAGGGAAAGGGGATACTTTTTGGATCTTTTGAGGAAAAAACAGAAATTTTGCAGAAAAAGAAAGGCTGCTTGACATATCTCTTTTTCTCACTTACGATATAGTTCATATTTGAAAGATTCATATTTAAATAAAATGACAGGAAAGGAGAAGGCTCTCGTGCAGATGAATCTACAGTTTCCATACAAGATTCTTCAGGTCTACACGTTAATTTTTTTGAGATGACAGAGGGGAGGATTTGAAGCATTATGAGCAGAATTTATTACATAACAGCCATGTTTACCCTGCTCCTTCTTTCGGGCGGATGCGGGTATAGCAGAGGTGAGCCGGCAAACACGGAAACGGCAGCCCCACAAGAAGCCGTTTCAGGGGATACTGCTGTTTCCGGAGACAGGGAGACTGTCTCTGACGGCGGAGAAGAAATCCGGGAGGAGGATCTGAGGCTGAAAGCCCTGACGCAGGCGGAGGCCATGGATTTTACCATACAGAAATCCCCTGTCGACAGGGAGCGCTATGACCAGAGGACGGACCGGGTGTATAAGGAAGCTTTTTTGAAAGCCGTCACAAATCAGATTCCCATCTATGACCGGGGCGGGGAGGAATCTTATTTTTATAAAGATCTGCTGGGAAAGACCGGGAAACTGCCGGAAGATCAGTTCCTGAAGGCGGTGAGGGAGTCGGATTATTTTTATCAGGATTTCGACGGCGACGGTCTTCCTGAGCTGACGGTGGACACGGAGGGGCCCTGTGTGCTGAAATATCACCCGGAGGAAGACAGGGTGGAACTGTATACCCGGAAGGAGGAAGGCTGGCATCTGCTGGGAAAGGACCAGATGTACCGGGAGTCCACGGAGTCGGATGAGGGGGCTTATACCTACCTGTACGGTTATGAGGCAGGTGAGGAGAGATTTTGCCTGAAAGACATTCTTCACTGGTATGGAGGCTGGCAGCAGGAACCCTATCTGGTGTCCTATGGTGAGTACGAGGACATGGTCGTGGAGGAAGAGACGGCGGTGGAGCTTTTGGGGGGATATTTCGCCGCCGTAAAACAGGCCCCGCACCCCATGACATTTTCTGTATTGTTCGGAGACGGGGAGGACCAGGGGTATATGCCGGGAGAGGACGCGCCGGTCAGATACGGGCTGAGAGATAGAGACATACTGCCTGTCAACGAGGAGAAGGGCCAGGAGTGGGAGGCCTACAAGGCCATGATGGAAGGAGATTTTTCCGTGGTGGAGGGTGAGCAGTGGGTCAGACTTCAGAGCGATTATGAGGATGAACTGGAGAGTAATGACGGGATTTGCGGCTGGAGCTATTTTCTCATGGATTTTAATCAGGATGGGGTCAATGAGCTGGTGCTTCGGGTCTATCCCAGGGGTGTCAACAACACGCCCTTTTTCTGCTATGAGGATGGCCATATTAGGATGTGGGGAAGCTACGGCTCCGCGGATTCCCACGGATACAGAGTTCCCCTGGCCAACGGGAAGGTTCTCTCGGTAGACTGGTATCAAAATAACCGGGAATGGCGGGTGAGCCGGGTGGATCCTGAGTGCCGGCAGATCGGCGAGCAGTACTACCGCACGTGGGAGAGCAGGGAGGAGTCTGACGGCGGGGAAGGAGAGCCCACATTTCCTGATGATGAGGGGAAGAGGGAACGTTTTTTTGATTTTTTGGATTGCTATCACAACGGGGAGGGCTGCGGGGATCCGATCAGCCTGACAGAGGAAGAGTGGGGGCAGATCGAGGATGAGATCAATGGGCTGATGATCCCGGAGGATGTGTGGAAACCCTGTAACGTATTTACCCCCATGTCTGAACGCCCGGAGGTGCCGGGGGTTGGGTGAGGGGAGACAGAATCTGGAGGTTATATATGAGGTACCTGGCGCATATGAACGACAAAGGCGAGGAACAGTTATTAAAAGAGCATTTAGAAGGAACCGCCTCTCTCTGCGGGCAGTTCGCGGACAGTTTCGGAGCCTGTGAGTGGGGATATTGCTGCGGACTTCTCCACGATATAGGGAAATATTCCTTAAAATTTCAGAGAAGGCTTCAGGGCAGTGATGAACGTGTGGATCATGCCACGGCCGGCGCGAAAGTGTGCTGGGACAAAAAGGGCATGTATGGGTTTCTGAGTTATTGTATCGCGGGACATCACGCAGGGCTGGCAGATACAGGCGGCGGTAATGATACGGGTACCCGTGGGACCATGAGGGGGAGAATGAAAAAGAAACTGGAAGATTTTCAGGCATATGAAAAAGAGATTCAGATTCCCCTGTTAAAGAATCCTCCCTTTCAGCCTGTGAAAGGGGAAGACATCGGTTTCTTTTCTAGCATGTTGATCCGGATGCTCTATTCCTGTCTCGTGGATGCGGATTATCTGGACACGGAATCATTTATGAGGGGACAGGGAATCAGGGACAGCGGAGAGCCCATCCCGGCTCTGTATGAGAAATTGATGAAGAACATATCCGGCTGGCTGGATCATGTTGATCTGGAAACCATTAACGGAAGAAGGACAGAGATTTTAAAACATTGTCTCAGCATGGGAGAAGCCTCCAAAGGCCTTTTCCGTCTGACAGTCCCCACCGGAGGAGGAAAGACTGTCTCGTCCCTTGCCTTTGCTCTAAGGCACGGGAAAGAACATCACATGAGCCGGATCATTTATGTGATTCCATATACAAGCATTATTGAACAGAACGCGAAAGTGTTCGCAGATATCCTGGGCAAGGACAATGTACTGGAAAATCACTGCAATGTGGAATACAACTCCGGTGAGGAACTGAAACTCATGGAGCTTGCCGCGGAGAATTGGGACAAGCCGGTGATTGTCACTACAAATGTACAGTTTTTTGAATCCTTATTTTCCGACAGGTCGTCTAAGTGCCGGAAATTGCACAATATAGCCAACAGCGTCATCATTTTTGATGAAGCCCAGATGCTTCCGGGCGATTATCTGAAACCATGTATCAGCGTCATGGAGCAGCTGCTTTGGCACTATGGCTGCAGCATTGTTTTATGCACGGCCACACAGCCTGCCTTGAAAAATTTATTCTCTCAGGAGATCGAGGCTGCGGAATTATGTCCCCGGATGGAGGAACAGTTCGCTTTTTTCAAACGTGTCTCCATTAAAAATTCAGGCAAGCTGTCAGAGGAAGAATTGATTGAGAAATTAAAGGCAGAAGAACAGGCCCTCTGCATCCTGAACACGAAAAAATGTACACAGAGAATCTATGAGAGCGTTAAGGATGAGGGAGTTTATCATTTGTCCACTTCCATGTATCCTGCCCACAGGAAGAGAGTGCTGGGGGAGATAGGGGAGCGGTTAAAAAAGGGGGAGAGATGTGTCGTGGTGTCCACCAGCCTGGTGGAGGCGGGGGGGGATCTGGATTTTCAGACCGTGTACCGGCAACTGGCGGGAGTGGATTCCATGATTCAGGCAGCGGGAAGGTGCAACCGGGAGGGGCGAAGGCCTTCTTCTCAGTGCTTTACCTATGTTTTTAAGCTGGATAACAAGGAGTCTGTACCAGGACAGCGGCAGCAGATCGAGGTCGCGGAAAGCCTGCTTGCGGATAACAGGAACCTGGAAGACCTGGAGACCATAAAGCGGTATTTTGAAATGCTGTACCATTTTCGGGGAGAGAGTCTGGATAAAAAAGAGATCCTTAAAAAGTTTGAGAGAGGAGATTTTCAGTTTTCTACAGTGGGAAAGGAATTTCGGCTGATTGAGGAGAATACAAAGACAATCTTGATTCCGAAGGAAGAAGAAGCGGCGAAGATTTTAGGGGAGCTGAGAATAAAGGGGATTACGAAAGAAGGGATCAGGAAGATGGGGCAGTACTGCGTAAATGTCTATGAGAATGATTTTCAAAAGATGTTCGCGGCAGGAATGCTGAGGCCGATATCGGAGGATCTGAAGGATGATTACTTTGTGCTGACGGATCCAGATAAATATACGGATGAGATGGGACTGGATCTGAGCGTAGGGTATGGGGAGGCTGTAATGTTTTAGATGATAAGGGGCTGTGAAAAACAGGAATTTTTCACAGCCCCCCTTTTTATATAAAATAGTAATCTTAGATATTTCAATCCATGATTGAGGAATCCCAAAAGACAGTGCTAATATATCATAAATTGAAAAAATAAAAAGGATTCTTGACAAATATATAGAAATATAGAAAAATAATAATCATAAATGAAATTAATATATTTATCCGGGCAGCCGGGGGACGTGTTCTTGCCCGTTCCGAGTCTTGCGGAAAGGGGTGATTATTATGAGTACATATGAGGAATTCATGGTTATATTGACTGCAGGGCTTTTGATAGTTGGAATTCTGAATTTGAAAAATAAGAAATAGCCGTCCTGCTCTCTGGTAAAGGTAGACGGCTGTTTCTTAGCTTGAATCTTCGCCGGGACGGGTGATCTGCACTCACCTTCCGGCTGTCCTGTTAAGTATATTTTATGTCAGATATACTCAAATGTCAAATATAAAGAGAAAAATTTTTAACAGCAGGAGGTGAAACATGTCAAAAGGAGTGAAAGTAAGGGTCTGGGGAGATTACGCCTTATTTACCCGGCCAGAGATGAAAGTGGAGAGGTGTTCCTACGATGTCATCACTCCTTCGGCCGCAAGGGGTATCCTGGAGGCTGTCTACTGGCACCCGGGGATGAGGTGGGTGATCGACAGGATTTATGTCAAGAAGCCCATCCAGTTCACCAGTATCAGAAGGAATGAGGTAAAAAGCAAGATCTCGGCAGCGAATGTGCTGTCGGTGTATAACGGCAATCAAAGGGATCTCTCCATCAGCAGCAAGGCGGAGATTGTGCAGAGAGCTTCCCTTTTGCTGAGAGATGTGGAGTATGTGATCGAGGCACATTTTGAGATGACAGACCAGGCAAATGACAGTGACAATCCGGGGAAATTTAAGGATATCATTATCCGGAGACTTAAGAGGGGAGAGTGTTTCCACACACCCTATTTTGGCTGTCGGGAGTTTCCGGTCAGATTTTGTCTCTGCGAAGATGATGACATATTCACAGCCTATGAAGACGAGGCGGAGCGTGATTTGGGATATATGCTGTATGATCTGGACTATTCGGATCCGGAAAATATTCAGCCTATGTTTTTTCGGGCTGTTATGAAAAGGGGAATCATTGATTTGCGGAATTGTGAGGTGGTTCGATGATTTTACAGGCTTTGGCAGATTACTATGAGGCATTGCTGAGAGACGGCAAGGTCGCAGGGCGAGGCTGGTGTCAGGCCAGAACAACCTTCGCGTTAAATCTGAATCCGGACGGAAGCTTAAAAGGAGTTATCACCCTGAAAGAGGAGAAGGAGAGAGGAAAAAAGAAAGTATGGCTGCCCTCTGAGCGCATGGTTCCGCAGATGGTGACACGCTCTTCGGGTATATCAGCGAATTTTCTCTGCGACAATTCAAAATACATCCTGGGAGTTGACAAAGACGGGAGCGGGAAAAGAGTGTATGAGTGTTTTGAGGTTGCCAGGGAAAAACACCTGAAGATTCTGGAGTCCTCAGACGGCGTGATAGCGACGGCGGTTAAAGGTTTTTTCACCACATGGATCCCGGATAAGGCCATGGAGAATGACAAGCTGCAGGAGGTATGGGAGGAGATCACCGACGGCGGCAATCTGATCTTCACCATGGATGATCATGAGGCTCAGGATGACGAGGAGATCCGTTTAGCCTGGCAGAAATTCATGGGACAGGAAGGAGAGGGAACGAGAGGAATCTGCCTTGTGACGGGGAGAGAGGATGAGATCGCGAGAATTCACAGCGCCATAAAAGGCGTTCAGGGAGCCCAGTCCAGCGGGGCCGCGCTTGTATCTTTTAACGCTCCGGCTTTCGAGTCCTACGGTAAGGAGCAGAGTTATAACGCTCCCGTAGGGAAATACGCGGCTTTCGCCTATACCACTGCTTTAAACTATCTTTTGTCAGACAAAAATCACCCTTTCCGTTTTGGAGATACCACGGTTGTGTACTGGGCGGAAAGCGGCGAAGAGATTTACCAGGATGTCTTTGAATGGTCCGTTGAGCCGCCGAAGGATAATCAGAAGACGATCAAAAGTATTTTTCAGAATTTAAAGGAGCAAAGAGGCATTGACCTCCAGGGAATTGAACTGGATGGCAGCCAGAGATTTTACATACTGGGGCTGGCGCCAAACGCGGCGAGACTGTCGGTGAGATTTTTTTATGAAAACAGTTTTGGAAATATACTGAAACATATAGAGAAACATTATTCACGGATGAATATGGTAAAACCTTCCTGGGAAGAACGGGAGTATCTGGGCGTGGGAGGGATGCTGTATGAGACGGTCAATCAGAAATCCAAAGATAAAAAGCCGGTTCCCAATCTTCCGGGAGCGGTTTTGAAGGCTATCCTGGCCGATACGAGATATCCCGAAAACCTTTACAGCAGCACGCTGATACGGATCCGGGCGGAACAGGGAAGAACAACATGGGGAAGAGCGGCAATCATAAAAGCTTATCTGATTCAAAATCATCAATTACAGGAAGGAGAAAAGTTTGTGGGATTAAATGAAGAAACCAATGACACGCCATATGTGCTGGGACGGATCTTTGCCGTGCTGGAAAATATACAGGAGGAGGCTAATCCGGGAATCAACGCGACCATACGGGATAAGTATTTTAACTCATCCTGTGCCAATCCCGCTTCCATTTTTCCGATTTTAATGAAACTGAAAAACAGCCATATCCGAAAAATCGAGAGAGAAAAGAAATGGAAAAAAATCTATTTTGAGAATCTGCTGACAGAGTTGACAGGGAAAATCACAGAATTTCCAAAGAGTCTTACCTTGGAGGAGCAGGGGCGTTTTATCCTGGGATATTATCATCAGACCCAGAAGAGATACGAGAAGAAGGAGGAAGAGTAGATGAGCGAGGCAATTAAAAACAGGTATGAGTTTGTGATTTTATTTGATGTCGAGAACGGAAACCCAAACGGTGATCCGGACGCCGGAAACATGCCCAGGATTGACCCTGAGACCGGCTATGGTCTGGTTACAGATGTGTGCCTGAAGAGGAAAATCAGAAATTATGTGGAGATCGTAAAAGAGGATGAGTCCGGATACGGGATCTATATCAAAGAAGATGTGCCCCTGAACAGAAGTGACAATAAAGCATACGAGTATCTGCATATCACGGATAAAGATGTAAAAGAACTGAAAAAGAAAGATCCCCAGGCGGACGTCAAAATCAGAAACTTTATGTGTGAGAATTTTTATGATATTCGTACCTTTGGGGCAGTCATGACTACATTTGTGAAAGCTTCTTTAAACTGCGGACAGGTCCGTGGCCCGGTGCAGTTAGGATTCGCCAGAAGCATAGACCCCATCGTGAGCCAGGAAGTGACCATAACCAGGGTGGCAATCACTACGGAAAAGGATGCGGAAAACAAGAGCACGGAGATGGGAAGAAAGAATATCGTTCCTTACGCTCTGTACCGGGCGGAGGGATATGTTTCGGCAAATCTGGCGAGAAAAGTAACCGGATTTTCCGAGGATGACCTGGAGCTTTTATGGGAAGCCATCATAAATATGTTCGAACATGACCATTCCGCCGCCAGAGGGAAGATGGCTGTCCGGGAACTGATCGTATTTAAGCACAGCAAAGAGCTGGGAGACTGTCCGGCCTACAAGCTGTTTGATTCCGTGGAGGTGAGCAAGAGAGAAGAGGTGGCGTATCCGAGAAAATATCAGGATTATATTGTCAATATTCACCAGGAGCGGATACCGGATACCGTAGAAGTCGTAAGGAAGATCTGATGGAATACAGAGAAGAGGAATATTTAATGATCTCCGGGATTCAACATTTCCGGTTCTGCAGACGGCAGTGGGCCCTTATCCACATCGAGCAGCAGTGGGCGGAAAATGAGCATACGGTCGTGGGGGAATTGATGCACAAAAAAGTCCACGATCCATATTTGAGTGAGAAGAGAAAGGGGGTGCTCATCACAAGAGCGCTTCCCGTTTCTTCCCGGATTCTTGGAATAAGCGGAGAATGCGATGTGGTGGAATTTCACAAAAAAGAGGAAGGCGTGAAATTGCATGGCCACAGAGGATTTTATGAAATTTATCCCATAGAATACAAAAAGGGAAAACCGAAAGAGTCGGAAGAAGATATTTTGCAGCTGACAGCCCAGACCATGTGCCTGGAGGAAATGTTTTCAACGGACATCCCTGAGGGAGCGATTTTTTACGGGGAGACAAGGCGGCGTGAATGTATCAAGATTACGGAGGAATTAAAGCTGGAAGTGAAAGATATGGTAGAGGAGATGCGCCAATACTATGTCAGAAGATATACACCTCAGGTAAAAAACAGCAAGCGCTGCAATTCCTGTTCTTTAAAAGATATCTGCCTGCCCAAGATCGGAAAGACGGATTCTGTTAAACATTATGTGGCACAGGCTTTGGAGGATACGCGGTGAAAAAATTGTTGAATACATTATATGTGACATCCGAAGACAGTTATCTGTCCCTTGACGGTGAAAACGTAGTTGTATCTGATCAGGGCCAGGAGGTAGGCAGGCTTCCGCTGCATAATCTGGAAGGTATCGTTTCTTTTGGATATCGAGGCACAAGCCCGGCGCTGATGGGCGCGTGCGCGGAACGAAATATCTCTCTGTGCTATTTATCGCCACAGGGGAAATTCCTGGCAAGGGTGAGCGGAAAGATAAAAGGAAATGTGATACTGAGAGAACAACAGTATAAAAGTTTTCTCGATGACGGGAAAAGCCTGGAGGTCGCGAAGAATTGTATTATCGGAAAAATTTATAATGCCAGATGGGTTCTGGAGAGAGCTACCAGAGATCACGGCCTTCAGGTAAATGTTGAAGAATTGAAAAGATCATCGGAGAAGCTGAAACATTCATTGGCTCAGGTGAGTGACTGCCAGTCAAAAGAGCGGCTGCGGGGAATAGAGGGAGAGGCTGCTCAGATATACTTTGGAGTTTTTGATGAATTAATCCTCCAGCAGAAACAGGATTTTTCATTTAACGGAAGAACCAGGCGTCCTCCCTTAGATAATGTGAACGCCCTCCTCTCCTTTGTCTATACATTATTGACGAATACCATTACCTCCGCGTTGGAAACCGTGGGTTTGGATCCATATGTAGGCTGTCTTCACACAGAACGTCCCGGACGGGTATCCTTGTCCTTAGATTTGATTGAGGAATTGAGACCTGTTCTTGCCGATCGATTTGTCTTATCCCTGATCAATAAGAAGATCGTAACGAAAAAGGGATTTGAGAAAAAAGAAAACGGCGCGGTTTTGATGGACGATAAAACCAGAAGGTCTCTGCTGACAGAATGGCAGAATAAGAAGAAAGAGACGTTGACCCATCCTTTTTTAAAGGAAAAGGTTGAGTGGGGGATGGTTCCCTATGTTCAGGCTATGCTGCTGGCGAGATATCTGCGGGGAGATTTGGACGGATATCCACCTTTTTTATGGAAGTGAGGGACTGGGAATGCTTGTTTTGATTACATATGATGTAAACACGGAGACCGCGGCGGGAAAGGCCAGACTCAGGAAAGTGGCAAAGCAATGCGTCAATTATGGGCGGCGAGTGCAGAACTCTGTGTTTGAATGTATTCTTGACAGCGCGCAATGTGTGTTATTAAAATCAATATTGTCGGACATTATTGATGAAGAGACCGATAGTCTGAGATTTTATTATCTGGGAAATAAATATAAGACGAAAGTGGAGAGTATCGGGGTAGAACGGGGGAAGGCGGTGGATGATGTGCTGATTTTGTAAAAATGATCAGTGCGAATGTTAAGCATGCAGGAAAACGCCGGGAGATTCGCACTTGAAAATGTACATATAAGACACTTATTGGCATTAAAAATCTGATGTGGTAAACATTGGTTTAAAAAATGTTGAGTAAGATGTCTAAAAAAGCCTGAGAAATTGAGAAAAAAATATATAGTTTTGCTGTCACTCCCCTTGCGGGAGTGTGGATTGAAATATGCTTACGATTTCGGAGCAGGAGATTCAGGAGATGTCACTCCCCTTGCGGGAGTGTGGATTGAAATAAACGGGAATGAACGAATGGGAAGGTGAAATCATGTCACTCCCCTTGCGGGAGTGTGGATTGAAATATACTGTCCCGGCTGAATCTGCTTCAACACCACAGTCACTCCCCTTGCGGGAGTGTGGATTGAAATATTGCACAATTCAGGCGGGAAGAACTCACATATGTCACTCCCCTTGCGGGAGTGTGGATTGAAATTCACCGGATGATATTGCAGGGCTTGATCTGGATTTGTCACTCCCCTTGCGGGAGTGTGGATTGAAATTGACAAATCACCAGATTCACCCGACTGTTAAGTTGTCACTCCCCTTGCGGGAGTGTGGATTGAAATACCGTTGAAACCCCGCACACGCAGAACCAGCTTAAGTCACTCCCCTTGCGGGAGTGTGGATTGAAATCAGCGTATCATCACGGGATGGAAGAATGTGCAAGTCACTCCCCTTGCGGGAGTGTGGATTGAAATCCCTAACAGGGTTTGAACCATTGAAAGGAAGGTGGTCACTCCCCTTGCGGGAGTGTGGATTGAAATCGAAGCCATAAGACCTAAAAACGGGACACTGTTGTCACTCCCCTTGCGGGAGTGTGGATTGAAATCCGTCCAGCGGTATTGAGTGTTCCAGCTAATCACGTCACTCCCCTTGCGGGAGTGTGGATTGAAATCTCTGTGATGTCCATCGCATCCTTGATTGAACCAGGTCACTCCCCTTGCGGGAGTGTGGATTGAAATGCAACAAAGGCGATCACAACAGCATCCCGGATGAAAGTCACTCCCCTTGCGGGAGTGTGGATTGAAATCACAAAGGCATCCACATCCCCGGCTTGAATTTTGTGTCACTCCCCTTGCGGGAGTGTGGATTGAAATCCGAAGATCCCCTGTACGGCCCCCACGAAACATCGTCACTCCCCTTGCGGGAGTGTGGATTGAAATCGGATGTATAAAACAATATCCGGTTGGGAGATAAGTCACTCCCCTTGCGGGAGTGTGGATTGAAATCTGTCAATAATTTTAACATCACAGTCCAGAGCGGGTCACTCCCCTTGCGGGAGTGTGGATTGAAATATGCATCAAATCGTCATTAGACGCTCTCCGCATAGTCACTCCCCTTGCGGGAGTGTGGATTGAAATTATAAGATTTCCAGAAAAAGTAAAATGGTACCAGGGGTCACTCCCCTTGCGGGAGTGTGGATTGAAATTTTAATCACCGTCTCATAGACTGGGCGCAGGCTCTGTCACTCCCCTTGCGGGAGTGTGGATTGAAATTTGTACGGCGTTTCTGTATCCGATTTCAAACCGCGTCACTCCCCTTGCGGGAGTGTGGATTGAAATAGATTATTGACGCCTTTCCGGATGCAGAACAAACGTCACTCCCCTTGCGGGAGTGTGGATTGAAATTATTTGCTTGACCAAAGAAAGTAAAATATGGCCACCATCACTCCCCTTGCGGGAGTGTGGATTGAAATCCATGTCGCTGGATTTGTACTTGGCTCTACATTTGTCACTCCCCTTGCGGGAGTGTGGATTGAAATTGGTGCCGCCTTGGGTGTACTTGGAATGAAGGTAAGTCACTCCCCTTGCGGGAGTGTGGATTGAAATTTTCCGATACCGCGCCACAGGCCGTACAGAACCACGTCACTCCCCTTGCGGGAGTGTGGATTGAAATAGCTGGCGGAGATTGTCTTCTCTCAGATTCCGGCTGTCACTCCCCTTGCGGGAGTGTGGATTGAAATCGTGATGGCTGTCATAGAAAAAGCCGGTCAGCCTGGTCACTCCCCTTGCGGGAGTGTGGATTGAAATTTTAGCCGGATCACGTTTAAACCGGCCTCCGTCAGTCACTCCCCTTGCGGGAGTGTGGATTGAAATAAGATTCAAATCCCACGTATACTGCGTACCATCTAAGTCACTCCCCTTGCGGGAGTGTGGATTGAAATCGGATTGCAAAGTGACTTTTTTGACATCGTGGAAGGTCACTCCCCTTGCGGGAGTGTGGATTGAAATAACAATACCAATATTGCCTTGATGCAGGGACAGAAGTCACTCCCCTTGCGGGAGTGTGGATTGAAATAACGGATTCTCCGGAAATTTAATTTTTTTGCTGAGTCACTCCCCTTGCGGGAGTGTGGATTGAAATGGTATCCAGTCAGCACAAAACCGGGCAATCAGTGTCACTCCCCTTGCGGGAGTGTGGATTGAAATTTGTTGATGTGTATGAGGAACGTCCACAGGGTACGTCACTCCCCTTGCGGGAGTGTGGATTGAAATAATCAGATTCCGGGAGCAGGCGTATCTCTGTTTCGTCACTCCCCTTGCGGGAGTGTGGATTGAAATACGCTGGCCCGCGAAGGAGAGGGAGGCGTCAGAGAGTCACTCCCCTTGCGGGAGTGTGGATTGAAATCGGCTGATTGGGAGCCGCGAGGAAGCATACCAGAGGTCACTCCCCTTGCGGGAGTGTGGATTGAAATTAAACTGCTACCAGAACGGAGACCTGTTAGGCAGTCACTCCCCTTGCGGGAGTGTGGATTGAAATTGTTATAAAAACAAATATTTTTAAGGAGGTATTTGTCACTCCCCTTGCGGGAGTGTGGATTGAAATCTGTGCGTTGTAACTGGGCGGTGGCTGCGTCATTCGTCACTCCCCTTGCGGGAGTGTGGATTGAAATTCAACTTGGATAAAGCGTAGATTAAATGAATGTGAGTCACTCCCCTTGCGGGAGTGTGGATTGAAATTATGCTACATACTGGCTTCTGATCCGTGGATTGGGTCACTCCCCTTGCGGGAGTGTGGATTGAAATTATCGTGTAGCAATCTCTATTTATAACCCTTAAACGTCACTCCCCTTGCGGGAGTGTGGATTGAAATCATGCCTTTCATGGCTATCTCCTTCCTATCCAATGTCACTCCCCTTGCGGGAGTGTGGATTGAAATTGCAATGATCGTCTGTTCATATGGTGCTTCGTTTGTCACTCCCCTTGCGGGAGTGTGGATTGAAATTCTTTGATCTCCTCCATAAACTTCGCCCACCCTGTCACTCCCCTTGCGGGAGTGTGGATTGAAATGCCCATTATCATCGGAGGCGGTACGCTGCATATCGTCACTCCCCTTGCGGGAGTGTGGATTGAAATGTTAAGAAATGGGCTCCCAAGCTGCGGGATCAGGGTCACTCCCCTTGCGGGAGTGTGGATTGAAATCCCCTCCCCGGTGATCCCTACGAAAGCAGCCAGAGTCACTCCCCTTGCGGGAGTGTGGATTGAAATTCATCGTAGTCAAAGATGATCGGGTCATAGCCGTCACTCCCCTTGCGGGAGTGTGGATTGAAATTGTGGGAGTATGACGACATCATTCCAAAAGACAAGTCACTCCCCTTGCGGGAGTGTGGATTGAAATTAATCCTGCATGTAAATCCCTGGCGGATACAGTCTGTCACTCCCCTTGCGGGAGTGTGGATTGAAATTCTACTAATTGGTGTAGTTTATATTACAGCGTAATTGTCACTCCCCTTGCGGGAGTGTGGATTGAAATGACTCGTGGCACAATACCCTGGTTCGCCTCACACAGTCACTCCCCTTGCGGGAGTGTGGATTGAAATACCCTGACCGTGGAAATCGGCGGATATGAAATGGCTGTCACTCCCCTTGCGGGAGTGTGGATTGAAATATGTGGGACCTTCTTTGTGATATTGTGCAAAACATATAAAAATATTGGAGGCTGAGGAGAGAAAATTGGGAGGAGATGGATACAAGAAGGAGATAAATTTAAATATATTTTATAAAAGCAAAAAATAATAAAATAAATTTAAATATAATTAAATCTATCGAAAGAGGGAAGATATAAGTTATACTTGTAACAAAGGAGGTTTGCCATGGTAAAGCGTGAATTATATCTGAAAAGGATACGGCCTTTCTACGATTCGGAGATGGTAAAGGTTCTGACGGGAATCCGCCGGTGTGGGAAATCAACACTTATGAGACAGATCATAGAAGAGATCCGGAAGAAAGACGTAAAGGAGGATCACATTGTTTATATTAACTTCGAGGATTACCGATACCGTAAATTGGCGGACCCGGACTGTTTCTATGAATATGTGGAATCACGGATAAAAGGGCCTGGAAAATACTACCTCTTTTTTGATGAGATACAAAATGTAAAAGAATTCGAGTTGGTGGTGAATTCTTTTCGCTCCACCCATGATGCCAGCATCTTTATTACGGGCTCCAATTCCAAGCTTTTATCAGGAGAGCTGGCCACTCATCTTGGCGGGCGAACCCTTTCTTTTCGTATCATGCCTTTTTGCTATAGAGAGTTTCTGGAATTTAAGCGGCAGGAGGGAGATCACAGGGGAGAGGAAGAATTGCTCTCCGAGTTTATCGATTGGGGTGGAATTCCGCTGGTCTGCAAGGCAGAGGACGAGTCCAGCAAAGAAGTGGTTTTATCCAATATCTATGATTCCGCTGTACTGAGAGATATCATCATACGCAATAAGATCGCCTTCCCGGTTGTGCTGGAGAAGATTTTGGAGTATTTGGTTGCCAACTCACCTGTAACTGTGTCTGCCAATAAGATTGCCGGGGAGTTTGCCAAAGAGAACCAGAAAGTGTCGATTCCCACGATTTATGACTATATCCGTTACATTACGGAAGCGTGTATCTGTGACAAGGTTTCCAGATATGATATACGAGGAAAAAGGGTCCTGGCATTTGAGGAGAAAACTTATGTGTGTGATATGGGAATTTTTCACATAAAGAAAAATCGGATAAAAGACGAGTTTAATTACATCGTGGAGACGATCTGTTATAACGAACTGACCGCGAGAGGGTACAAGGTTTATGTCGGAAAGGCCTTTAAAAGCGAAGTGGATTTTATCGCGGAAAAAGAAAGAGAGAAATTTTACGTACAGGCGGCCTGTCTGTTGACAGATGAATCCGTGGTCCAGAGAGAGTTCGGAGCCTATGATTCCATCGCTGACAACTACCCCAAATATGTGGTGACTATGGACCCTCTGACTACGGATCGAGATGGGATTATCCACAAGAATCTGATAGATTTTTTGCTGGAGAAGTGATGGGATTGTGCCGCAAAGCAGGACAACATCTACAGGAAAATATGGTAGTTGACACCATGCCTCATCTCCTGTATAATAATTATTGACTGAAAGTCAATAATTGTGAAAGGAGGCAGACGTGAATTGGCAAGACCAGTAAAAAAGCCGCCGGAGCAGTGGAAACAAGAGATTCTGGAGGCAGCGAAGGAATTATTTTTATCGAAAGGGTATGAGGAGACCGCCGTCTCGGATATCATGGAGCTGGCAGGCGGGGCCAAGGGAATGTTTTACCGTTTTTTCCAGACCAAGGAAGAGGTTATGAGGGCTTTGGGGGATCAGATGTTTTTGGAGAACAATCCATTTGAGGCTGTGAAAGAGCGCAGCGACTTAAGCGGGCTGGAGAAGATCCGGGCCATGCTTGCCCTTGACAGAGGCGACCAGGAACGGGAAGAGTTAAGTACCCAGGCCGTCTCTATCCTGAAAGATCCCAGGATCCTGGCGGCTGCCGTGGAATCGAACCGACGGGTGCTGACCCCCTTGTGGTTTGAGCTGATCGAGGAAGGACAGCGGGACGGTTCCATTCAGACAGAATACGGGAAAGAGCTTTCCGAATTGCTGCCCCTGGTCAATTTCTGGATGATGCCATCCGTATTTCCGGCATCCAGGGAAGACATCCGGCGTAAATGCCGGTTTGTGGCAAAGGTTCTGTCGGCAATGGGGCTTCCGATCATAGATGATGAGATGTATGAAAGGGCAGAGAGGATACTGGGGACCGGCGTGGAAGAGAGGAGGGAGTAGCCTGTGGAGAGGAAACTGTTTACGAAAAATTTTACGCTTCTTGTGCTGGGGCAGGCAAGTTCTCTGTTCGGCAATTATATCCTGCGTTTGGCACTGTCCATGTATGTGCTGGAAGTCACCGGTTCAGCGGCTGTATTTGCCGGTATTTTATCGGTCTCCGCGGTTCCCACGATCCTGTTGTCGCCCCTTGGCGGCATCCTGGCCGACCGGGCGGACCGGAGGAATATCATGGTAGCTCTGGATACCTTGACGGGAATGTCGGTTTTGTGGGCGGCCGTGGTTTTGTCCGGGAAAAATGATATGGGAGTGATCGGCGCGCTCCTTGTGACCCTGTCTGTTCTGGGAGCTTTTGAGACGCCTACGGTACAGGCCTGTATCCCCCAGATGTTGTCAGGGGATAACATCGTCAGGGGCAACGCGGTGGTGAACCAGGTGGCGTCGATCTCTTATCTGACCGGGCCTCTGCTGGGCGGCATGGCATACGGGGTATTTGGCTTAAAGCCTGTGATGTACGCCAGCGTTGTGTGCTTTTTTATCACGGCTCTGTTTGAGTGTTTCATAAAATTGGACTCTCAGGCTAGGGTCTTTCAGGGAAATGTCCTGGCCGTGATAAAAGAGGATTTTTTCAGCAGTATCCGGTTTATGGCGAAGGAACAGACCGATATCATGAAGCTGATGTTTTTGGCGGCGACTTCCCGTTTCTTTGTCATGGGAGTCACCCTGGTGGGGCTGCCTTTTCTCGTGCGGAATGTCCTGGGCCTGACTGCCGGATATTACGGCGGGGCGGAGAGCGCCTTGGCCGTGGCGACGATCCTGGGAAGCATGGCTGCCGGGCTTCTCACAGGGAAGCTTAAGACAGGCAGACTGTTTTTTGTGCTGGCTGCTATTGGCGCCTGTATCATTCCTGCCGGGGCCGTATTCCTGCTTCCTTTTGGCGTGGGTGTCCGTTATGCCATGAATGTGGCTGCTTTCTGCGGAACCCAGGCGGCGATCAGTATTTTTTCCATTTTCGCCGTATCCATGATCCAGCAGAAGACACCGGACCACCTGATCGGGAAGGTGATGGCTTACACATCAGCCATTACCATGTGTACTCAGCCGGTAGGACAGATCGTCTACGGCTTTTTGTTTGACGGATTCCGTGAGGAGGTTTATCTTGTGCTGATTCCCACGGGAATCGCAGTGTGTCTGATCGGTCTGTTCTCGGCGGGATTTTTCAGAAGATTGGAGGCAGGGTGACAGGAGAATCCAAGGAGCACGAGTCCTGTCATCTCTGTCATTCTTCGATTCGACACCTTAATTCATCCCAGGTGGCTACTGTGAGAACCCTTTTATCTTCTATACAGGGCAAATGGCTTGCTCCTGTGTACCATACCGGGAACAGGCCAGCGTTTAAGGAACCTTTTACATCACATTCATACTGATCCCCAATATACCAAACCTGGTCCGGCCGCAAACCGGCTTTTTCCAAAGCCAGATTAAAGATTCTTTTATTGGGCTTGCGGAACATAAAATGGCTGGAAGTGATGATAAATTCAAATGTATTTTCCGGAAGCAGTCTGTTGATACGTTCCGCCACCACAGAGGGGTCATAGACGATATTGCTGATCACGCCTGCCCGGATCCCTCTGTTTTTCAAATATTCCAAAAAATATTTGATACCCTCTGTGGGCGTTCCCGGAGAGGCGGCATTCCAGAATACGGTATCGATTTCCGCATTGCTCAGGGCGATCTCGATTCCCAGTGATTCGTAAAGATAAGGCGTAAACATGATGTTGGGGATTTCGATCTGAAGTAAACGGCTTTTGTCGGGATGAAATCTTCCGGTCTCCCGGTTGATTTCATCTGCCTTGGCCTGAACCTGCTCTGCCGACAGATGATATTTATTTTTTATGGCGTATTGTAAAACAGCCCCGGTTCCTTTGAGTCCGTCAAATTTTTGTTCCGTGATAAGCGTTTGGCCATAATCAAACAGTATCATTTCAGGTAGTTTCATGTGAGTTACCTCTGTGGGTTTTATTTGTTTCAATCCAGAGCCGTGGCGATAATTTTACGCCACTCTCGCGTTTTCATTGATCCCGTCAATCGCCTTCCGGATCCCCATCCACACACTGAGATCCGTAAAGATTTCTGCCACACTGCCCTGATCCGTAAAGGGCGGTTCCTGGAGCACGGACAGATCCTTCATCAGCCCGTTGCGCGCCACATACTCCACGATCTGATTGACAAAATAGATCTGTCTGCTGTCCAGATTCGTCTCGTTCAGGTATTCCGCGAACGCCTCTTTTGCCGCCCTCATGTCCAGCCCCACGATCTCCCGGACGAACTCTCCCAAAGGTTTGCTGCCGTACTCTGCCTCGTACTCTTCTTTTGTCCCCAGCTGGCTCCACAGGATGGCCTCCAGCTGCTTTATATCCTCCGGGGTCATGGGTTTATTCTTTTTCAGTTTCCCGATGACAAGATCATCCTGGTGCTGACGCACGTAAAACTCTGCCTTTGCCTTATAATTTTTCAGATCATCGTTGTCCAGCTCCGAATCTCTCCAGTCAATGGACAAAATATCGTCCGTGAAATTGGTGTCATATCTGGATTTCTCTTTGGGAATGTATTTCATCAGATCCCGGAGATTTTCCCGGATATGTTCCCACTCATGGATCCCTGCCTGGTCCAGATAGTCTGTGTGAAGAATCTTGTTGATCAGATCCGCCTTTGCCGTGATCTCCGGAATATGGGCCACACGGGAAATGGCGTTTACTTTTTTCAGCAGATCACTGCGGCCTTTTCCATATCGCCTCCCCATGAGCCAGGCCAGCTGGATTCCATACATCAGGGCGTCAAACCGGACCGCGCTGACCTCATCCCCGTCAGGCTGTATCAGCGGCGCCAGCTCTTCCCGGACCACCAGGGTATCCTCATAGCGGAGGGTCTGATAACCCGACCGATCCGAATAAAGTTCCACGTATTTCAGATGTTGGCGGACCCCGAAATTATCACGATTCAGCTCCTTCACTTTTTCACTCATATGACACACCAGCTCATTCCGGTAAGCGATGAGCCGCTCTGTCTGATATTTTATATTCTGAAGCTCATAAGTGATCTGAAATTCCAGGTTGAAAATCGCCCCCTGAAGGGCCAGCCCGTTGGAAGTTGTCTCTTTTTCTTGATTCATGCGGAAAAACTCAAAATTGCCGCAGAAATCAAAAATGTAGAATTTCTCCTTGTCGGCTCCGTCCAAAAGCCCGGGACACAGCCGTGTGCCCCGCCCAATCATCTGCCAGAATTTGGCCTTGCTCATAACTTTCTTGAAAAATACCAGATTCAGCACTTCCGGCACATCGATCCCTGTATCCAGCATATCCACGGAAATAGCGATCTGAGGCAATTTTCCAGGCTCTGAAAACTGGTCGATGGCGGTCTGGGCATAGGTCATGTAATTATCGATCACTTTGGCGTACCCGGTAAGATGAGGATACTCTTTTCCAAATACCTCCAGTATTTTCTCGGCGTGGTCGTGATTTTTCGCGAAAATAATCGTCTTACCCAGAGTTTCCCCGTAATTAATCCGCCGGCCTTCTGTCATCAGAATGTGGAGCGCCTTTTTAATGGTATCCTCATTAAAGATCCAGGAATTCAGCGCCGAAGACTGAATTTTTTCAGGCAGAATCCCGTTTTCATCTTCAAAAGTGTTCTCGTAGGCTTCCTTGTCCTCCTGGGACAGTTCATCGTAGACGATCCCCTGTTCCATAAATTTCAGGGAGGTCTCCACGGAAAGGAAATCCACCAGATACCCGTCCTTTACCGCCTGGGCCAGATCATAGCCATAGGTAGGCACCCCGTTTTCCAGCTCGAAAACGTCATAAGTATTTTTGTCGATCTCGTCTTTGGGCGTGGCCGTAAGGCCTATGAGGGGAGCGTCAAAATAGGTAAAAATATCTTTGTATTTGTTATAAATGGACCTGTGGGCCTCGTCGCAGATCACCAGATCGAAATGCCCGCTGGTAAACAGTTTCCCCTCTTCATCTTTCACGGAATCGATACAGCGCATCATGGTCTGGTAAGTGGAAAAAACGCCGTGGGCCTGATAGTTATCTTTCTCATCGCAGAGATTGGTCACGGACAAATGGGGAAGCAGATTGACAAAGCTTCTCTTGGCCTGTGTCACCAGGGAATTGCGGTCAGCCAGAAACAGGATATTCTTTACCCATCCGTTTTTCAGCAGCACATCACAGAGGGAGATAACGGTTCTGGTCTTCCCTGACCCTGTGGCCATAACCAGGAGAGCTTTGCGGCGGTTTTTCCCTCCCAGGCTGTCACAGACCGCCTTGACCGCCCCCTCCTGATAATACCTTCCGGCGATCTTTTTATCTATTGTGACGTGACTCAGACTTGTCCTCATGGACTGAAGGTTAAACCATTTCTCAAGGTCCCGTTTGGAATAGATGGAGGACACCTTTCGCTCCGGATATTGTCCGTCGTCAATTCTGGTGTCAAAACCATTGGTCAGAAAAATAACCGGCCTTCGGCCATACTGTTTTTCCAGCAGATCCGCGTATAACTGTGCCTGCTGACGCCCCTTCACCACATCCTCGCAGGTCCGCTTGGCCTCGATGACGGCAAGGGGCCGGTGGGCGTCGTCGTAGAGCACATAATCCGCGTAGCCTGTTTCCGACCGGTTGGGCATACCGGAAAGTTTTACCTCATTGAGCCAGTCCTTTCCCTCCATCCAGCCCGCATCCATCAGCATGGTGTCGATATAGATCTTTCTGGTCTTGTACTCGGACAAATCAAGAGGCCTTGGCACATAGGCCTGGCGCTGCTCTTCGCGTCTGGCTGTCAGCTGCTCTTTTAACGCCTGGTTTTCCGCAATGAGGGCTTTTAAGTCGATATCCGAAAATTGTGGGGGAAGCTCTGTGACAGGATCTGGAGATTCTTCCAGGTATTCCGGATGAAATTCGCCCTCCTCATAGTTATCACTATAACAATATGCCACAAAGTCAAGAAATATATAGAGATTCTCCAGACAAAGCTTTGCCTTGTCCAGGGTGATCTTCTTTCCGCTGTGGGCCGCGTTGTTGCCCAGTTTCCGGATGAAATGCATTCTTTTCAGAAGGTCCGGGTCTACAATTTCCTGGAATTCTTCTGTGTTCATCAGGCAGACCAAGGTATCCTGATAGGGCATCACCAGGGAACTGTCTACGGAATACATCCATTTGACGGCATATTCCATGGCCCGACGGCAGTTGAGCACGCTGGCTTCTATGTCGATCTGTAAGATTCTTTCGGCGGAGATGGCAGCTTTGGCGAAAGAATCGAATTGGGGGGAGTTTTTTAGGAAATCGAAGTTGGTCATGGGTGGTCCTCCGTTGTGGGGTATTAGCTGAAGTATTTTTGCATGAGGCTGTCAAATAGCAGTTGGGTTTCATTTAGTGCTTTTTGGCATATAAGTTTCAATTTATCTATCTGGTGGACGAAGGAGGCAAACTGTTCTTGTAAAACGATATCCGGCATCGGGCAGTGAAATCCCTCTACCTGTATCTTGTTTACTTTTGGCAAATTGGTCCTATTAGAAAATGCTAAAATATAGTTCAAAAAAACTGGACTTCTCATAGTATACGCAAGAAATACTCGATTACATCGTTCTCCATTAGGTAAAATAGGATATGCATCTGCTGAACATACGCCTTTAAAGTCTGGTAATGCTACTTTATTTAAATTCGGACGAATTTTACTATAAATAATATGATCTGATGTAAATAAATACTTGCCGCTAATCACGCCGTCTTCTTTGACAGTTCTATAATTTAAAATATTACCTGTTTCTTTTTCAATACTATCAATACCTATATGTGGATAATCCTCATATCCTTTAAAATTGTGAATCATAATAGTATCAATTTTTGCAAAATCCGCAAAAGGACATATTTCCCATCCTTTATCATTTTTCTTTAGATCCCCAAACATCTCCACAAATCGGGATTTGATTAATTCATCGAGCCTAATGATTTGTTCCTGTTGCAATTTAATTGTCTCAGAAACTATATCCAACTTCATACATATAGCTTTCTGTTTTTCAAATGGTATATTCCTGACCTCATATTTTGATACATAGTCATCCAGCTTTAAGTTGTGAAGTCCTGTTGTCTTATTTTCAAACGCCTTGGTGCCACCTTTCTTATAATTTGAGAAAAGTGAATAAAATATATATTTTGGCTCCCATTTTTCTTTGTCTTTAACTCTTAATAGACCTGTAAAGTTGTTAAAAAGATATGTATGTTCAGGACCATCAAAAAAGACAACTCTACCAACGGGTTGTTTATCACTTCCACCAGATTTCTCAATAATAATGTCACCATACATCAGAAATTTTTCTTCAATATTTTTAGAAGTTATTATTCTGGTTACAATATTTTTATAATTAACAACACCTTCATTGGTAAAATTGGTGGTTCTTAAAACAGGTATTCCAGCGTTATGAATATCATCGCTCCCCCATTCTCCTGGAAGAGCCTTCCCTGTAATTTCTATTAATTTTGCCATATTTTATCCCCACACAATCCCCATTTTCCTCATGAAATAAAACAAATTCACACATTTCACATCAAACTTCAATGCTATATCTGGTATCTTTGGCCTACTGCTTGGATTATTTACAGAGATCGTTCCCGCCGAAGTCTCAAAGGTAACTAGTGTATATCCCAATACGCTTGATGTGGCAATAAGCCATGGGTCAGCTACATTTATATTTGACCAGTTTCTTAGCGCCTTCTCGGAATATAACGGACTATTTTGCAAAAAGCTTAATATCTCTGTGTATTTCGTAATAATCGAGGAGTCTCTTCTATCAATAATGTTTATACCAGAAACCGAGTCAAACCATTCAGATAGTTCGTCCTCACCCTTCTCAATTTCATTTTTAGCCACATCTAAAAGATATACGGAATTCAGTTTCAACTTAGTCTTTAGTTGCTTCCAGAATCCAGGGGCAAGATCAAAGGAGTAATAATTTTGAAATGGAGTAATGAAGGTATTGGCATCTAATAAGAATTTTTCATCCATCAGCTAACACCCCCTATTTCCTCTAAAAGTCTTCCAAATGTCTTGCGATTTGTATTCGTAAGCCTGTAAGCTTCCGTATATTGTGTTTTTCCTTCGCAAGTATTTCTTGCCAGAGCAGTGACGAAATTTCTATCCATTTTACTTGCCTGAGTTCGGTAGTAATCTCCACCAGAATTCTTGTTTTCTTTTTGGCTTTCCTGCCATGCTTTATATTTTAGAGTCAGTTCTCTTATAATTTGTTCATAGACAACTTTGGATATCTTTCCATAGTCAAAAGCCTTACGTGCTACAACAAATTTGCTGCACCTAAAAATTTTTGCTGTTTTATTAATTCTTTCAGCGGCTTCACCGTCGCAATTTTTCCATTTGTCTTCAAATAATTCTGTGGGAATTAGTAATTCCGCCGCAACGGCATTGCAAAATTTTTCTGTTCCATGATCCACGAAATACTCATTGTTCCTTGCGTTATAAAAACTGTTTTCTCCTATCCACACATGAACCAGTTCATGTGCGATAGAAAATAATTTCCCTGTATCACTGTCACAAGAATTAATGAAAATCAATGGCGCGAATTTATTTACAAGAGTAAAGGCCCGGAATTCATCTATATTCAGCTTTCTCCGGGTGTTATTTCCGACTATACCGCTCATCATAACCAGGATATGAATGTCTTCTATTTTTTCTCTGATAAAACGAAAGGCCTCTTCCGGGTTTTGCCTGTCAGCACACCAAGAGACATCTATATCCAACCGTTTTCTGATGTCTTTTACAACTGTGGGGATATCCATAATGTCCGCTGCGCTTCCCACATATTCCAGTTCCTCCTGGCCATTGTCGGTCACATATTCAACCATCCATTCTTGTATGTCTGTCATCAAATCAATGGTATCAATGAGATTTCTGCTTGGCGTTGCTATAGAGGCGCTGCCGACAGTACGATATTCAACAAGCGGACAGCTCTCTATTGGCGGCTTTTCAAGAAAGAAGTAGCCAAAAGGAATCTTCGTTTTTTTGCTCATATCTTCAACTTGATTAAACGTAGGAATTTTTTCGCCGGTCTGCCATTTGCGCAGTAATTCAATAGCAGACCCCGTGATATCTTCAAATTGAACAGTATTTAAGATCCAGCTAATTATTTCAGGTTTGATATGAACACTTACACTGGCCACAGCGGCACCTCCTTCCTGTTATAGCGGTAAAACCTTAATTCATTAAATCTTTCTTGCAAGTCATGAATCGCCTGCTGAAAACAGCGATCCTCCTAAACTGGGTATCCAACCCTGTCCTGTCAGGAATAAGGTTATTGTACCACATTCTCACTGCGCTTTATCCAAAATTTTTCTCCCTTTTCGGAAAGTTGTTAATTTTACGTAAAATTAAATGCACATTAGATACTTTTTAATTTGGTCACTGGCTTTACACCTGTTACCCAGTTCCGCAAACAGGAATTCTGATAAAACACTTTTCGTCTACAACTTGTTGACCATTTCCATATCCGCATATTCTATTTTTACAGATAGCAAAGAGGAGATCGGAATTGAAAGAGTTCAGTATTTGATGTCTTATTGCCAAATATTGTGTCCTAAGGTTGTAAGAAAAACTATCTATCCTCCCCCGCCAACATCTCATCCAACTCCGCCAGTTTCCGGCTGATCTCCCTTTCCAGTTCATGAAGGTTGGCCATAATTTCTTTGGTGGAAGGGTATGTAACGGGTACATATTCCACTTCTTTATATTTGTTGATGGAAAGATCATATCCCTGGCTGGAGATCTCTTCCTTCCCTACGAAAAAGGACTGTTCTGTCCGGCTGCGCTCTGACTCCCGTTCCAGATTGTGAAACCTGGCGATGATATCCGGGATATCATTTTCTTTCACAGGGCTTCGCTTGTCGTCCAGACTGAGACCGTCTGCCCTCATGTCATAAAACCACACTTTGTCTGTTCCGCCATGCCCGGTTTTTGTGAATATCAAAATTGCTGTGGAAACTCCGGCGTATGGTTTGAACACTCCGGATGGCATGGAGATCACGGCTTCCAGACAATGTTCTTCTACCAGTTCTTTTCGGATAGCCACATGGGCTTTGGAGGAGCCGAACAGGACTCCGTCCGGCACGATACACGCGCACCTTCCCCCTGTTTTCAGCATCCTCAAAAACAATGCCAGAAACAGAAGCTCCGTCTTCTTTGTCTTGCATATCTTAAGCAGGTCGAGGGATACGATATCATAATCAAGGCTTCCCTTAAAGGGGGGATTGGCCAGGATCAGGCTGTATTTTTCCCTGTCCGGATTCTGATCGGAAAGGCTGTCTCTGTACTCGATAAAAGGATTATCCACTCCGTGAGTCATCATGTTCATGGCGCCGATCCGCAGCATGGTGCGGTCCATATCAAAACCGTGGAACATGTGGTTCATATAATGGTCTTTGTTTTTCCTGTTGAACAGGACTTCTTCCTTTTTGTGTTCTTTCAGATATTCGCTGGCTGCTACCAGGAACCCGGATGTGCCGCAGGCCGGATCGCAGATGATCTCTTCCGGTTTCGGGTCCACCAGTTCTACCATCATTTTGATGATATGCCTTGGGGTTCGGAACTGTCCGTTGACTCCGGCAGTTGCCAGTTTGGACAGGAGATACTCATACACATCTCCCCGGGTATCGGATTTTTTTAACTGGGCCATCTGGTCGTAGATTTCGTCCATGGCGGTCACGATCTTGTCCAGCAAAAGAGGGGTGGGGATCTTGAAAATCGCGTCTCCCATGTATTTGGCGTAGGCGCTCTCTCTGTTTCCATGAAGATTTTTAATAAAGGGAAATATCCACTCCTGCATGGTGGTGTACATTTTCTGGGCAGGGAAATCATGAAAAACGCTCCATTTCAGCTGATTTCCGGCAATCTTCCGGTCTCCGACCATGACTTCCCCCGCAAAGATACTCTCAAAGGGAAGTCCCAGCATGGCGCTTTCTTTCAGGCGAAGATTGTCGGCGTCATCCAGGTCCCGTATAAACATGAGATAGGTCATCTGCTCAATGACATCCAGCGGGTTGGTGAGACCGCCGGTCCAGAAGATTTCCCATAAGCTGTCTATTTTATTTTTTAATTCTCCGATTATCATAGGTATCACTCCCTAAAATGTCTGTTGGTGAAAGCGTCTATGGTTTCCAGCAGTTCTTCGCTGAATCCTTCAAGATCACTCAGGCTGATGGCCCCCTCGTTGAGCAGGGAAAGAAGGTTGTAGATCAGATTGGACCGGCGCATGTCCAGCTGAACACCGGCCTTTTTCTCGTCTTTTTTTATCCGCTCTTCCAGTTTCCAGAACTTGTCAGAGGGATTTCCTTCGCCGCTGAGCAATTCTATATATTCCTTATTGAGTTTTTCCATGAAGGCTTCCTGCCAGTCGGGGACTTTACTTCTGAAAAGCTTCCAGTCTCTTTCTGTAAATCCTTGCCTTGCCATAAACTGAACCTCCGCTATTAGTTGCTGTTTCCAAGGATTGTTTTACAACTTTAGAGTATACTAAAATTCTATCATAGCCTTCCAGATAATACTATCATCAAATTTATGTCTCCTCTTCCTTTGTTTTTTTTCGTGCTGTTTTTTCCACATCTTTAATCGTTTGGAGATACGCTTTTTCAACAGGCGAAAGTGTCTTTGCCTGATACTTTTTATATTCTCGTTTAGCCTTTTCTAGAGCCTGTGTATGGCTTACCATTCCGGCACCCTCTAACAAAGATTCTCCAGTTGAACGAAGAATACGATCCAGATGTTCCACATAATCACTCATGTACATGGGATTATGACGCAATGCCTGTATTTCAGCAAAATCAAAATATCCTGAAACGATGTTGTTCAGTATCTTCAATTCCTCTTCTGTCAGATAATTTTTAGCAATTCCAATCTCCTTCGCTGTTGGAAAATCTCCTGAAAACGAGGTTAAACCCATAAATGGTTTGTCTGCATCCGCGCGTTCGTAGATTACCTCGGCAGCGGTATGACCATGTGCCGCGTAATGCAGCTTATTCTGTACCATCTTAAAAAAAGCAACAGATTCCGCGCTCTTCGGGTCATAGTCTACACTGGTGGCATATAGATCAAGCACTTGCCGATACATCACCTTTTCCGACGAGCGAATATCTCTGATACGATCTAAAAGTTCATGCCAGTAACTACCGCCGCCGAGATTTTTCAGCCGGTCATCGTCCATCGTAAAGCCTTTGATCATATATTCCTTTAACCGTTCTGTTGCCCAACGCCGAAAATGAGTAGCTATTATAGATTTCACACGATAGCCAAGAGATATAATCATGTCCAGATTATAGTGAGGAATTTCCCTTGTAACCTGGCGGGAACCCTCCATTCGAACCTGTCGGAATTTCCGACAGGTTGACTCCTCGTCCAGCTCACCCTCATCATAAATGTGCTGGATATGTTCCACAATGTTCGTTCGGGAAGATTGAAACAACTCTGCCATTTGCTGTTGGGTGAGCCAGACTGTTTCGTCCACAAAACGCGCATCTATTTTCGTGTCGCCGCTTTCGGATTGATATATGATAATTTCTCCTTGATTGTCATCATTTGGATTTGTATATAAACCAGACACAATTAATACCTCCTACACATTCAGGCGAACACGGCCTGCCAGCAGGCCGTTCATCGCGCCTTCTCTGATTTGAATCACCTTATCCAGCTCTGTTTCCCGTATTTCGATTTTTGCGTCCATCGCTGTAAGAACAGTGGCAATAGCCCTGTTGTTCTTGTCATCCTGGAATCTCAATTTCTTCAATTCGCCGAAGCCATCTATAAAAACCGGATCTACCAGTGTGTTGCCGCGCTCAAACGGTTATGCTTGAAATCGATAGCAGGATTCTGAAATAAGGCAATCAAACAGCCAACGATTGTTTTACAACTTTAGAATATACTACAATTTTATCACAGCCTTTTAGATAATGCTATCATCAAATCCCATACTTCCTCTCACACCACCTGGCGATGTCCCCGATCAGGTCAAGAGGCAGCGGCCTGTCATAGGGAAGCCGGATAGTACCTTTGCTTGTCTCATATTCCTTCAGCCTGTCCGAGAATGCTTCCACGGCTTCAGGGCCCGGGTACAGACCGATGTGTTTTTTGGAGGCAGCGAACTGTATCAGATTGTGTTTTTTCCGGTAAGTGGGCATGCTCCAAGAGATCTTTTCTTCGGCATCTGGAAGAGCTGCTTTTATGGCGTCGTTGATCTGCCGGAGATAAAGCTGGACGTTCTTTGGCTGCCCCGTGATATATTCTTCGATGGTTTGAGGCGCCTGACCGCAGTAGTGGCTCTGATTGGCGTGAGTGAAGGAACGACCGCATTTTGGACATTGCCAGGCTGATTCCCGGGCAGCCGTCACGGTAACCGCCACCGTGTCACCGGGCTGTTTTTTGATCTTGTTTCTGATATCTTTGCGGATTCCGATGATGTAGCAGACGGAACCGTCGTCATTTTTTACTCCCATATTTACAATACTGCCCTGGTAAGGCTCTCCGTCAAACGTTATGTCAGCCTTCACCCTGCCCTTGCCGAATTCTTCTCTGATGTCATAGGGGAAACGGATGTAAGCGCCGCCCTTGTCAGGGACGGGTTCGATCTTTGCCTCAAATTGATAAAGTTTATTATTCATGGTTTGTCTGTCTCCTTTCAATTTAAAAAACCCAGGTCATTGCGAAAGTTAAGGTTGAGAGAATATTCAGCCAAGTTTTGAGTTTCGCGAACGCCTATTTAAACAACCCCATCTTCTCCCGATACCTGCTTGGAGTCTCCCCATATTCTCTTTTAAACAGCTTCACAAAATAATTGGAATCAAGGATCCCCACCTGTTCGCTGACCTGGTGGATGGAGAGTCTGGTGTTGGCCAGGTTCCAGGCAGCCTGGTTCATGCGGGTTCTGGCGAGATAGGCCGTAGGGGTGAGTCCGGTTTCTGTGTGGAAACGGCTGGTCAGGTAGTTGGGGGAGACCTCCAGCTCTTTTGCCAGGGCGGCTATGGTGATGGCCTGGGAGTAGTGGTGTTCTATGTGGTAGATAGCGCTCAGGACCAGGCCGCTGTAGCCCCTGGTTCTGTGGTCGTAGATGATCTGGCAGTATTCACTGATGAGCCGTTCATGTTCTTTGTTGATCTCCTCGATGGTGGAAGCGTTTCTTACGATGGAGGCGCTTTCACCGGAAATTTTGTCGTTTAATACAGCCGGGATCCCGGCGTTGATGGCAGCCACACGGATGACGGTCCTGGTGACGGCGGCTGAGATTCTGGCGTTTTCTATAGTGTACCCGATATTTTTAGGATTTCTTGTATAGGCCACATAATTGTGAAGATCCCGCCAGTTGGCGATGGCGGCGAACCGGTTTCCCAGAAAAATATTTTCCATGAGACGCTGTTCGGTGGCATAGCGCTCAGTGATCAGTTCCGAGTAGGGCCTGTAGATTTCCTGGTCCTCCTGGTCAAAGGTGTCGGGATTCTGGCAGTCCAGATTCCGGATCTCCCAGTCGTCGCAGGCGATTCCCAGATTTTTGAGGAGGCACCTTGTCAGGTGAAGAACTTGTCGGTCCTCCATGACGGGAAATGGGCTGCGGTAGGCCAGATAGTCTGTGACCGGAAGGCGGAGGGAGCCAAGGCCGTGAAACAGGGCGTGGCAGTCGGAGGCCGTGAGAAGCTCGGTACAGAAAGGGCCCAGAACCACAGGAAGGCGATCTGCCAGGGTAAAGATAAAATGGATGCCCAGAGGGTCGGTGAGATGGACGATCTGGCTGGGGTTTAGGTGGGCGAGAAAGTAACTGAGGGTATCGGGATTTAAATAATTCTGAACCGGGTGGAACTGGTAGGCGTGACAAAACAGGGCCTGCTGTCTGGAGCCGGACAGAAGAGTGGCGGGAATCTGGGTGAGATCCTGTAAAAAGGAGCAGGCTTCAGGGAGTGTCATGAGGGTCCTCCTTTGGGGGCTTATTCTCAGGGCTATGAGAATGTGTTGCTACATTTTTTATAGAGGGCGCAGTAGAATTTTTCTAATTCGCGTGATTATATTCTAACAGAAAATGGGAGTATTTGCTATAGTTACTTTAGAGAATCCGCCACCATTGTTGTTTGAGTAGAATATCATTTTGTTTAGGTATTCGCAGGGCCCTCTGGGAGCGGTCGACCGTCAGGGCTCAGAATTGCCAAACGTTCCGAAGAGCCCAAAAAACAGGTCTCTTCTCCACGGCATTAATTCGCCCTGACGGTCGACCGCTCCCAGAGGGCAAAAGCAGAATTCGCTTAACTAAGTGATATTGGAGCGAGAACAGTAACCCGATGCCAGCCAGGGGGGGTATGAATTCAGGGCTGCCCCATGCGTCTCCTAGACATTCCTGTGGGGTGGGCGGCGGGAACAGGTTGTTGTGGAGGCTCTGAGTGTTTAAAAAAGGGGGGCTCAAGGGCTGAATGGTGGATACCGGGCGATTTTATAGGGCAGCCAAGGAAACGTTAGGAAACGGGAACGGACATGAGGTGAGAGTGATGGGGGACGGGAAAATCCTGGTTTTGCGGTGTCTGATGGAAGGGGAATTTAAGACGGCGGGGGAGCTGTCCCGGCTGTGGGGGGTCAGTGAGAAGACTGTAAGGGTCCGGTTAAAGGAGATGAAGCCGGAGATCGAGAGCCACGGCGGGCGTCTGCTCTCGAAGAAGGGGCAGGGGTTTCGGATTCAGGCGGAGGAGGAAGGGTTTGAACAGTGGCTTGCCGGTCTGAAAGCAGGGGAGGGAAAGGGGCTCCCCGACACTCCGGCGGGCAGGGTCGAGTATCTTCTGGCCATGCTCTTAAACCGGGAGGATTATATTAAATTTGACCATATCTGTGAGTTTCTGTACATTTCCAGGAGCACTCTGTCCGGGGAGATGAGGCAGGTGGAGGAGCGCCTTGGGAAATTTCACATTGACCTTGAGAGGAAGCCGGCTTATGGAGTCCGGATACGGGGAAATGAGTTTGATATCCGCCGGTGCCTCATGGAGAACCGGAAGCGGGTGGAGGATCCGTATGGGGAGCAGGAGAGAAAACGCAGGATCAAGGACCAGGATATGGCTCGTTTTTTGCTGGAACAGATGAGGGAGGAGCAGATCCGTTTTTCGGAGATGTCTTTTGAGAGTATCCTGGAGTATATCCATGTGGCGGCGGGACGTGTGGAGAGAGGGTTTGTGATCCGGGAAATGCCGGAATGCTGTGGTGAGCCGGGGCAGGAGGAGCGGCGTCTGGCGGCCCGGATCATGGAAAAGATTGAGAAGGAGCGGGGAGTTTGGGCAGGGGAGGCGGAGATTTGGTTTCTGGGGATCTTTCTGGCAGGGAAGCGGATTCACGGATCGGGCAAGGGCAATCTGGTGATCTCGGAGCGGATCGACCGCATGGTGGCGGATATGCTGGAAGCCGTGTATGAGGCATTTCACATGGAGTTTCGGGATAATCTGAACCTGAGGATGATGCTGAATCAGCACCTGGTATCTCTGGATATCCGCATGAGATACGGCATAGAGATCGACAATCCCCTCCTGACGGGGATTCAGCAGAAGTATCTTCTGGCATACTCTGTGGCTGTCCAGGGAAGCGGGGTGCTTAAAAGTTATTATGGCAGGGAGATACCGGAGGAGGAAGTGGGATTTCTGGCCTTTTTATTTGCCCTGGCATTGGAGGAGAGGGAGAACCGGATCGAGAAAAAGAATGTGCTTCTGGTGTGCGCCAGCGGCCGGGCCAGCTCCCGGATGCTGCTCTACCAGCTGAAAAAGGAGTTTGCGGATTATCTTGACCAAGTGTCTGTGTGCAATGTGTACGAGCTGGAGGATTTTGACCTGTCTGGTGTGGATTATATTTTTGCCACGGTTCCCATCTACAGAAAGGTGACGGTTCCGGTCATCGAGATCCATGATTTTCTGGAGTATGGGGATCTTCTGGCGGCCAGAAAAATCCTGGAAAACGGGGACCGGCAGTTTCTTCTGGAATTTTACAGGAGGGAGTTTTTCTTTTCTCATGTGAAAGGAAGCACCAGGGAGGAGGTGATCCGGGAGATGTGTGAGGGAATCAGAAGGCATTATCCTCTGCCGGAGGAATTTGAGGCCTCTGTCCTGGAGAGGGAGGAGCTGGGGGCCACGGATTACGGCAATCTGGTGGCCATCCCTCACCCGGCCAGGGTTCTGGTGGAGCGAAATATCGTGGCCGCGGCGATTTTGGAGGAGCCGGTGAAGTGGAGCAGAAATCGGGTACAGCTGGTGGTCCTGGTGGCACTCACCGACAGCATGGAGGAAAAGGTTCAGAAGTTTTATGAGATCACCTCCCGGGTGCTTTTGTCGCCGGACAAGGTGGGGGAGATCATCAAAAGCAGACGGTATGAAACCCTTCTGAAGGTGTTTTTTGAGACAGATTGAAAAGCCTCTTTTGCCTGATCGGGACAGACACAAATTTACCGGAGCCGCAGCGGTAATAACCTCAATGGAGGTGTCCGGGGGATTCTGGTAGAATACAGGTACAGTAAACCTGCATGCGCCCGGCGGGCGGATATGATACCATACAGAAAAGTCCGGCAGGCGCAATGTAATTCTTTAAGGCATTGAATCAGAGAGGAAAGTGAGGGAAACGGGCCATGAGTGAAGAAGAGCAGAGGATTCTTCAGCTGGTGATTCAGGGGGGCGACGCCAGGTGTACGGCCATGGAGGCCATCGAGGCGGCCAGGGCCGGAAAGTTTGCCCAGGCGGAGGTTCTTCTGGAGCGAAGCAGCCGGACTCTGGCCCGGGCCCACAGCGCCCAGACCGATATGCTCCAGGAGGAGCTGAACCGGGAGCAGGGAGGCGTGACTCTTCTCATGGTTCACGCCCAGGACCATCTCATGAGTGCCATCACGGTCCGGGACTTAGCCCGGGAGATCGTGGAACTGTACAGAAGGGAGGAGAGGGTAAGATGAAGATCAGGCTGTTTTGCGTGGCGGGAATGTCCACCAGTCTTCTGGTAAACCGCATGAGAGAGGCAGCGGCAGGGCGGGGAGAGGATCTGGATATCAGAGCCTACGCTGAGTCGGATATGGAGAAATGTTTGGACGGCGTGGATGTGGCTCTTTTAGGTCCTCAGTCCCGGCTGGCCCTGAAAAAAGCCAGAGCCCTCTGTGAGCCCAGGGGGATTCCCGTGGCTGTCATCCCGGTTGCTGTCTACAGTGAGATGAACGGGGAGAAGGCCCTGGATTTTGCCAGAGAATTACTTTAAGTCCGCCGCCGAAGGCGGCATAAATTCAGGTATGCCCAGTGCGCCCGCCAGATTTTTATGGGATGGTGGCGCGTCCGATGCCGGGCGCATGGAGGTTTACAAGCCAACTACAGGAGGGAAAACAAATGAATGGCTTTATGAACAAGCTGGAGGCAATATTGGACAAATACCTGACGCCTGTGGCCGAAGTGCTCAACAACAACATCGTCATCTCCGGAATCAAAGACGGCATGATGTCCACGCTTCCGGCTACCATGATCGCCTCGGTGGCGCTGATTTTAAGCAGCTTTCCGTATCTGGATCAGTTCTGTCCGCCGCTGTCTGCCGCATTTAAGACATTTTTCGGCCCCATCAACGCTGCCACTCTGGGGATCATCGCCCTGTACGCTCTTTTGGGTACTGCCTACTATTACAGCGAGGGCAGGCAGGTGGACAAATTTTACGGAATCACCACGGCGGTGATCTGCTTTCTTTTGGTGACGCCTTTTGAGAAGGCCACGGAGGTGGCTGTGGGGGAGGAGAAGATCGCCACAGTGATCTCGGGGGTCATCGACACGGGAGTACTGGGGGCAGGAGGAATCTTTCCGGCCCTGATCGTGGCCATCCTGTCCATCTCCGTGTTCGCCTGGCTGGATCACAAGAATCTCACCATCAAGCTGCCGGACACGGTGCCGCCCAATGTGATGAAACCGTTTTTGGCCATGGTCCCCATGGGAGCCACGGTGCTTTTGTTCATGGGAGTCCGTCTTCTGTTCCAGCTGACGCCTTACGGAACCTTGTCCCAGTGTATCAGCACCCTGATCACAAAGCCGTTTTTGAACCTGTCCAACAATATCTGGGTGTTTATGTTCCTGATGTTTATCGCTCAGGTTTTGTGGTTTTTCGGACTTCACGGAACCAACCTGATCCTGACTCCCATCTGGCAGCCGGCGGCGCTGGTGGCCATGGCCATGAACCTGGAGGCCTACAATTCCGGTCTGGCCCTGCCTTTCCTCATGACAGCCGCTTTCCGTGTGTACACCAACCACTGTAAGCTGTCGGAGATCGTGGCCCTGTGTGTCCTGGGCAAATCCCAGCGGGCTAAGGCCATGAAGAAGACCATCCTGGTTCCTGCCATTTTCAATATCCACGAGCCTTTTGTCTTCGGTCTCCCTGCGGTGATGAACCCTACGATTTTTATTCCGTGGATTTTAAGCGAGCCTCTTCAGGCCGGTCTGGCTTACTTTTTGATGAAGATTACAGGGGCCATCCCCATCTATGATGTTCCCTGGACCACGCCGCCGTTCATAAAACAGCTGATCGCCACCAACTTTAACCCCTGGGCCGTGGTGATTACGTTCGCCACCTTTGCCTTCGGATTTCTTCTGTGGATGCCGTTTATCAAGATGCTGGACAACCAGTTTTTGAAAGAGGAGGCTGAGAATCAGTAGTTTAGTATGCGTAACCGTTCAAGGGTCATCTGAACGGTTATGCTGAGAATCAGTAGTTTAGACAGGCGCCGCATGGGTGGCTTTGCCATCTGGCGGCGCCTGATTGATCTTGAGGGGAAAAGGGCTGATATTGTGAGGATTACAAAAGAACAAAAAAATTGGGTAGATACGACCATCGGGAAAATAGAGGCAAAAATGTATGAAGTGGCAGTAAGAAATCTTCATAAGATTCCCTATCTGTCGGAAAATGGGGTGTACAATGACATGTCGGAATCCAAGATCTACTGGTGGACCAACGGGTTCTGGCCGGGGATCATGTGGCAGATGTATTCCCTGACCGGGGAAGGGCTCTACCGGCAGGCGGCTGAGGAGACGGAGGAAAAGCTGGACCAAAATTTTCTTATGGCGGAAAAGCTGGACCACGACAATGGATTCAAGTGGCTGCTGTCCGCTGTGGCGGATTATCGGACCACGGGCAGCCGGACGGCCCGGAACAGAGGACTTCTGGCTGCCCAGCTTTTGGCGGGACGATACAATCCAGGGGGACATTTTTTGAGGGCCTGGAATGAGTGGGGAGGTGAGAGCCATATCGGGTGGGCGATCATCGACTGTATGATGAACCTGCCTCTTCTGTATTGGGCCGGTGAGGAGACAGAGGACCCCAGATATTTCCAGATAGCGGACAGCCACGGGAAAATGGCTCTGGAGTTTTTTGTCAGGGAAGATAATTCGGTGCGCCATATCGTGGAACTGGACCCGGATACCGGGGAATTTGTCAGGGAGCACGGCGGTCAGGGATATGGGGAGGGGTCTTCGTGGACCAGAGGCCAGGCCTGGGGGCTTTATGGATTTTTGTTGAGCTATCTTCACACAGGAGACAAAAAATATCTCTACATGTCTCAGAAGATCGCCAACTATTTTCTGGCCAATATTCCGGAAAACCGTCTGATTCCGGCGGATTTCCGGCAGCCCCCGGAGTGTGAGTGGGAAGACGACTCAGCGGCTGCCTGCGGGGCCTGTGGTCTTCTGGAACTGTCAAAGTATGTGGGTGAGGCTGATTGCGTGCTCTACCGGAACACGGCTGTCCGGCTTTTACAGACTCTGGACCGGGAGCGCTGTAACTGGAGCCAAAAGACAGACCATCTTTTGGAACGATGTACGGTTGCCTATAACGGCTGTCAGCATAATATTCCCCTTATTTATGCCGATTACTTTTTTATCGAGGCGCTGCTTAAGCTGGCGGATCAGGAGTTGTTTGTGTGGTAAAGGGGGTATGGCAGAGATTACCGGCCTGTGGTTTCCCCCGTGACAGTGAGAAAAGAAAAATGTATCAGGAGGAGAGGATAAGATGTTAGAGTATTCGGTTTTATATCCAGTAAACACGGTGAGCCGCCAGGTCCTTGGCCTGGACGGCATGTGGAAGTTTAAGATTGACTGGGAGGGCGAGGGCAGAAAGGAACAGTGGCAGGGAGGGCTTTCGGACTGTGACATGATTCCCGTTCCCGCCAGTTTTCAGGATTTTTATACCACCAAGGAGATTCGGGAGTTTGTGGGGGACGTGTGGTATGAGACAGATGTGATGATTCCGTCGGCCTATAAAGGAAAGAGGATTTTTCTCAGGTTTGGCTGCGCCACCCATTTTGCCGAGGTGTATGTAAATGGTCAGCCAGCGGGAAGGCATGAGGGAGGGTTTCTGCCTTTTTCTCTGGACATCTCCCGGCTGGTGGAATTTGACAAGAAGAATCGGATCTCCGTGGTGGTGAACAATGAGCTGTCCACAGCCAACCTTCCCTGCGGAGCCACCATTACGCTGAAAAACGGAAGGGAGAAGGCGGCTCCCTATTTTGATTTCTATAATTATTCCGGGCTCCAGCGCTCCGTGAAGCTGGTGGTCTGCCCCGAAGAGTATATTTTCGATTACAGCACGGTCTATGAGCTGGAGGGAGCCGATGCTAGGGTCCATTACCAGGTGGAGACCGTGGGAGAGGGCCAGGTGGAGGTGGAACTTCTGGACGAGGAAGGCGTATGCGTGGCCGCCGGTCAGGGGAAGAAGGGAACTTTGACGGTGAGGAACGCCCGGCTCTGGCAGGTGAGGGACGCTTATCTGTACACCATAAGGATCCGCCTGTGCCGGGAGGGGCAGCTGGCGGACCAGTATGAGGATCAGATCGGCATCCGCACTGTGGAGGTAAAGGGGACCAGATTCCTCATCAACGGCAGGCCCGTATACTTTAAGGGATTCGGGAAGCACGAGGACAGCGACGTGGCGGGCAGGGGCTTTAACATCTGCGTGATGAAGCGGGATTTTGAGCTGATGAAATGGATAGGGGCCAATTCTTTCCGCACCTCCCACTATCCCTATGATGAAGAGATTTACCGCATGGCGGATCGGGAGGGATTTCTGATTATCGACGAGGTGGCGGCTGTGGGGCTGTTTAAGAGCACCAAGAATTTTGTGGACGTGACAAACGGCAAAGTGACCTGTTTCTTCTCCCTAGACACTATCCCGGAGCTCCTTCGCCGTCATCTGCGGGACATTGAGGAGCTGATTGCCAGGGATAAGAATCACCCCAGCGTGGTGGCCTGGAGCCTGTTAAATGAGCCGGAGACCACCACGGATGAGAGCGTGCCTTATTTTGAGAAGGTCTTCGCCCACGCCCTGGCCCTGGATCCTCAGAAGCGGCCCAGGACCTTCGCCGAGATCAAAAACTCGGGACCTTACATCTGTAAATGCCACCGGTTCAGCGATTTTATCTGCCTGAACCGGTACTATGGGTGGTATATCAAAGGAGGATATGAGATCTCCGACGCTTTCGAGGATTTCCGGGAGGAGATGAGGCAGTGGAAGGAAGTGGAGCCCAATAAGCCTTTTATGTTTACAGAGTACGGCGCCGACACCTCTGCCATGGAACACAAGCTCCCCTCGGTGATGTGGAGCCAGGAGTATCAGGAGGAGGTGCTGGAGCGGATCCATGAGGTCTTTGACTCTCTGGACTTTGTGGTGGGAGAGCAGGTGTGGAACTTCGCCGATTTCCAGACCACGGAGGGGATCATGAGGGTCAACGGCAACAAGAAGGGAATCTTTACCAGACAGCGGCAGCCTAAGACGGCGGCGTTTCTGCTGAAGAAGCGGTGGGAGAACCTGCCGGTGGATTATAAGGGGGAGAGAGGATAATGGTGTTGACAGAGAGGGGCTGATACCATATGATGATACCAGAGTCAAAAGGCCGCAAAATCCGCCGCAAGCTTGCCGGCAAGAGGATTTTTGACCTTTTGACCCGTGGTATCATATAGAGATATCATAACACCCGGAAGGGGCGGGACAGGAAATGAAAGGAGATATGTCCACTATGGATTTTACCAAATCGCGGATACGGAAGGTGGCCAAGGAATTGTTCAATGAGAAGGGCTATCAGTCTGTCTCCATGCGGCAGATCGCCGGGGCAGCCAAGATCAGCCTGGGCACCCTCACCTATCACTATGCCCACAAACAGGATCTTCTGGCCGCGATCATGGATGATACCATCAGCATTTTCCCAAAGACCGCCCCCCAGGACATCTCCGGTCTCCATATGCTTTTTGGGCAGCTGCTGAAATCCGTGGCGGATGCCAGATTCTACTTTAATGACCCCGGCGTCTACCGGGCTTCCCCCACCCTCCAGGAGCAGAGGGATGAGAATGTGGGATGCCTGTTCGGCCTTTTGGAATCCTCTCTGGAAAATCTGGTAAAAAACCAGCTTCTCACACCGAACCTGACCGGGAAGCGGATTCATGAGCTGGCCATGGTCCTGATGCTGAGCCATACAGGCTGGCTTCAGTACAACGCTTCCCGGAGCCGTGAGTATGGGATCACATTGGAAGAACTTCTTCAGGCTCAATGGGCTGCCGTGTATCCCTATCTGACGGAAAAGGGGCTGATGGAATATAAAAAAGAGGTAGATGAAAAAGCCGCGGCGGATATGTGACTGCCGCGGCTTTTGCCGTGGTTTCTTCCTTGCTGGTCTTTGGAGGCTCTGTAGTTTGTTCACTGCTGTGGTAGTCTCCGGGTTTGCCGGAGAAGAGCAGGCACAGCCCTTTGCCACATTGTTAAGTGGTGAGTTTAAAATTTCTATTCTCCTTCCACTGTAACGCTTGAAGAACTAAAAGGGTGTTCAGAACCAAAACAAAGAGCCCCGGAAAGCCTCTTTAAAATTACCCTCACTGCGTGAAGCCGATTGCCGTCAGTACATATCCGATCGCTGCTGATACCATAGGAGCAATAATAAAGGGAACAGCAAGGCTGGGGTTCATAACAATAAAATTTGTACCATTTGTTTCCATAAATTCCTTCATCCAGGCAAAGGATGCCTTTGGATACCTGTTTTTCGAACCATTCCCCTGGAGAACGCAGGGGTTTTATAGATTGTTCACACTGACACATAATCGAAAAACTTTACTTTTTTGTCGAGAATGGTAAAATAAAATTCTCCCCGGTCTCTGGATAAACCATGATGGGAACGCGAGTCCGGGGTGATACGCCGCTCTGGGAGCGGATAGAAAGAAGAGATTGTGTTGATGAGAAAGAAAACGAAGCTGCCGGCTCTGGCCCTGACAGTGTTTTTGACGGCGGGGTTCTGTGGATGCGCCCCGGCCCAAAGCCCGGCGGAGGAGGTCCCCTTCTCCTGCGCATCCTGCCATGACACCGCCCGAAAGTGGATAAAAAGGTTCCAGGAGAAGCAAAAGGCTGTCCAGGAGAGCCGCAGGTCTTTCCAGGAAGTGGAAAAGTCCCCGACCGCCTCCATGCCCAAGGCGAAGGAAAGACTCCAGGTAGGTCCCGGCATCCAGGCCATCGCTCGGCTTGCCGGTCTCCAGGCCAGAGTGGAGATCTACGGACACGCCTGTGTCGTGGACGTGGACGAGGGAGAGAATCCCTACGACGTCACCTGGGACTACGGAGAGATGTACGACGCCTATGTCAGGGATGTGGACTGGGATCTCCTCTTTGACGGCGACTACTACATCCAGACCTTCCCCGGTCTGGCCCACCTTTACCATAAGGACAAGGCCCTGCTCCTTGGGCACTTCCAGACAGTGGGCATCCATGAGGGACGCCAGGGCTGCCAGGGGTTCAACGTAGCCGCCTACCAGAAGAACTGCGATGCCAAGGTCCGAGAGGCTTTTGGGGATAACTATGAGTGCTACTACTTCTACTATGCCATGAACCAAAAGACCCAAAAGGGGATCGTCACCACCGGCAGCGAAAAGAAGCAGCTGGCCACCAGACTGACCCAAATGCAGCAGGAAGAGCTGGACTATATCAACAAGTACCGGGCGGAGGCAGGGGTAGCCCCCATAGAATACGACGCCGAGCTTTCTGCCCTGGCCTGCTACCGGGCCTACGTCGACGCTCTGGAGGACTGGGATGCCCATGACTGGCTCAAGGCCCCGGAGAATGAGGATAAGATATACGGGATGATGGACATGATCAGGGCAGACCACTGGTCGGAAAACACGGTCCACGGATACCACTACAGCAAGGACTACGTCTTTACGCAAGGCCCGGCTACCCCCTGGTACATCAATTACCGCTACTCCGAGGACCACTATAAGGCCATGATCGCCGGAAAGCACCACTATCTGGGCAGCTCCAACTGCTATATCAGCGACTACAAAAAGGAAAACCCGGAGCATCCCGACGCGGAGGCTGTGTACATCCAGTTTGACGTCTTTGTCCCCGATCTGATCTCCCCCGTCCACAAGTGATCCGGGACGGGGCTTTGCGACTCGCGGCCTCGTCTCCTTTTTGGAACATCTCAGAGATGGTCCTTTGGCGGGTTTCCACAAGAAGCGTTATCAGGCGATGTCAGTTTTAAGTAAGCAGACGAAAAAGCCGCGGCGGATATGTGACTGCCACGGCTTTTGCCTTGCGGTATTTCTAATTTTCTTCCGTATATTCCCCGCTCTTGATCCTCTCATAAAGCAGCTTTAAGGTATCTAAGTAGGAGGGAGTTTCGTCCAGGGTTGCCCCTGACACGGCGTCCACGGTCTGCCAGTACTTATTTTCGTTCTGAGTGATTCCACCGTCTTTGTAGTAGCCGTAGTCAAATCCGTTTTCCTTCACAAAATCTTTGATAGCCTGCATGTTGCCGGAAAATTTAAGGTCACTTGGCCAGAAGGCCTCCCCGTGGCCGTTGGTCTCCTTGTAGGTGATCTGATATACGCCGGCTGTATTTTCCGAATCCGCCTTGGCCATCTCGGGAGTTTTCAGGATATACACATCTTCCAGCGCCGCCTCATGATACCACGCGCCGCCTTCTTCCGTGGCCACGTAGTCGTTGAGCACTACATGGTTCCCGTCGATCTCTGCCGAATAGACCACAGCCTGCTCGCAGGCCGGGTCGCTTCCCAGTTCTCCTGTCCAGAGGATCCCCCCGATCTGGAGGTATTTGGCGTAATGACATTCTATCTGGCTTCCGTGCTCATTTCCGGTAAAGGAAATCACCTGGTCTCCCAGGTCCTGGATGACGGTCTCGTCGGTTATATTGGCCCATCCGCCGGATGCGCCGTTGTCATCCCAGGGAAGCATGGCCTGCAGAAAGCGGATATCGTAGACTTCATCGTCGGTCTGATTCCAGTAAAGAGTTGCCTTGAGGACCGCATCCTGTGGAGAAGTCTGGAGCTTTGTGTAGGTTCCATAGGTGGTGGCGCTGACGATCTTCTTGTCGTCAGGAAATACCACCGGCTCGATCTGAGAGATGACAGCTTCGGTCTCTTTTGGTTCCTCGTAAGGGTTAGCTTCCGGGTCCAGGGCGTTGAGAACCGCTGCCACAGCCCCGTTGCTGGTTACCGTAGCCCCTGTCACCCCGTCGATGTCCGCCCCGCCGGCTTTAGCAAACTGTTCCTCCAGTTCTTCCAGGGCAGCGCCGCCGATCCCCGGAGTCTCATCAGGCCCTTCCAACACCACCTTTGTGACGGTTCCATCTACAGTGGTCACATGGGCAGTGATGGTTCCGCCGAACCCCTGCCCCTTTCCTGCCCGTTCCTCTGTGGTTCCTGCCGCTGTGGTTTCTGTTTCTTCGGCTTTTGCCGTGGTTTCTTCATTGCTGGTCTCTGGAGCCTCTGTAGTTTGCGCTGCTGTGGTGGTGTCTGTATTTGCCGGAGAAGAGCAGGCACAGACAAAGGATGATGCGAGAAGCACCGCGGTAAAGATTTGTTTTTTCATCATGATGTTTCCTCCCTCATATCTATTTTAGAATCAGCACAGGGGGTTTAAACCATGTGCCAAGGGGCCGGAACATGTGTTAACGGCAAAGTCCTGTTTTGACTGTTCTAACCCGTGTCGTACGATTGTACGAATCTGATAAAATCATAACATGATTTGGGGCTTTTGACAAGGGGAAACTTCTGTTATAATATTTGTCGTAAGGAGGGGTATATAGGTGGCTGTGCCGGGTGTCATCGGCGCAGGCAACTGTGAACCAGGAGAAAGGGGCGCTTGGAATGGGATTCTATCTGAACAACAATGAGCCATATTCTATGTATCAGGAGATGGCCCGGAGTCCATACTTTGTAGATAAGACGGCCATGATCGCTGAGATCATCCCACGGATCGGGATCGGGGAAAAATACATCTGCGTGACACGCCCCAGGAGGTTTGGAAAGTCTGTCATGGCTTCCATGCTGGGGGCTTTCTTTTCAAAGGCCCGGGACGCAAAAGAGCTTTTTGACACCATGGACATTTCCCACTCCCCGTTTTATGAAAAGCACTTAAATAAGTACAATGTCATCTATATGGATTTCAGCGGGACAGGCGGTTTTGATGACTATGGCCGCTATATCTCGGAGATTCAGGCCATGCTGAGAGAGGATCTGCGAGGAGAATATAAAGGTCTACCTTTCCGCCAGGGATCAGTATGATGTCCGGAGAGAGGACAAGTCCGGCATTGGCTATGTGGATTTTATCTTTTATCCCAAGTATGACAGGAGTCTTGACGGAATGATTCTTGAGCTGAAAGTTGACGACACGCCGGAGAAGGCCATCGATCAGATAAAAGAGAAAAAGTATGACCTGCGGTTTCGGGGGAAGACAGGGGAAAAGCCTTCCCTGCTCGATTGTACACGGGGCAGGCCCCCGAAAGGAGTATTGCCGCCTGCCGTCCTCGCAGAGAGGAAAGGCGCTGTCCCTGTCCCGGACTCTTATGCGGAAGGGTATTCGGAATCCGATGCGCGTAAGAAGTTGACCATCTGTCTTGGCGACATGCCGAACTCTTTCTTGAATGCCCGGAAGTAGGAAGAATAATCCCCGAATCCGTACATCAGATAGGCATCCTTGATCATGGAATTACCGATCAGTTCCTGCTTTGACAGATATAATTTCTTTTTGACGATATAGCTGTAGATGGAAACTCCCATAAATTCCGTAAACTGCCGGGACAGATAGGACTTGCTTACAAATAAAGCGTCAGCGATCTCCTCTACCCGGATCTCCTCGGTGATATGCTCGGAGATATAATTCAGGGCTTTGGAGATCAGCGGGTCCGTCACAGCCGATTCGTCCGGGAGAGCCGGCTGATAATATAGCTTGATCCGGGCTAAGGATACCAGAAGTTCGATGATCAGGGCGTTCAGGAGAATGTCAGAGCCATATTCTTCACTTTTTACATTGATCATCATCTGCTGCAGAAGCTTGCTGATCATTATCTGGCTCTCTTCTGAGATATGCATGTGGTTGGAAGCGCCGGATATCTTTTCAAAAGGCAGCATCAGGTTGGTGTTCGGCGAACACATGCTTTTTAAGTAATCCGGGCTGAGCCACAGGACGTAGCGGATATAGGGCTTTTTATCCAGAGATTTGATAGCGGCAAAATGACGCTGGGCCGGCTTAATCAGAAGGACATCTCCCTTTCGCAGAGAATAGCTGTGATCATCAATGGTATACTGGATATTGCCTGATATCAGGAAGTAAAATTCGTAATAATCGTGAGCATGTTCGTCGAATTCCCGCATGGAGTCATCGAAATTATAGTAAATGTCAAAAGGCTTTCCCTTCATCTGGGGTTTTGGATAGAAACGGCTGGGCACTACTTTTCTTTGCATTTTCATTTCTCCCTTTATTGTGAATCATTCTCATACTCTGCAGGTCAAGGGCATGGTTAGTTTATATAAATATTCTAATCAATGCCTGTTTTTTTGTCAATATAAGATAAAGTATCATAAAAGAAAACCGATTTCCTTTATAACCCGTCTATTTTATAAAGACACGATTCGCAATGTTATAGAGAGAAAAAACATAGTTTCAGCCGGAGTTGTGGTCTATAATAGAGAAAAATAACGAACGGAGGGAAACGAACATGAAAAAATTCACCAAAAAGATAGAACCCTATCTTTATCTGCTTCCTGCTCTGGTACTGCTGGGATTGTTTGTATATTATCCATTTGGGAAAACAGTGGTGGGAAGCTTTTTTTGGTTGACAGGTATGGAGATTTTTCAAAGTTCACCGGCCTGAAAAATTACATCAGACTTTTTTCTGATGAGGGATTTTACCGGGCATTGTTTAATACTTTGAAGCATCTGGTGATGATGGTACCGTCCACCATAGGATTGAGTTTGCTGCTGGCATTGTTCTCTGACAAAAAGAGCCGGTTTAGCCGGATCTACGAGACTCTGTTCTGCCTTTCCATGGCAGTCTCCACAGCGGTAGCCGGAAAAATCTTTCAAATGCTGTTTAATCCGTCTCTGGGAATTATCAACTCCGTACTTGGACTGGACATCAGCTGGCTGACAGATAAGAGGTACGCGCTGCCGGCATTGACGGTGATCCTCGTCTGGACAGAATTGGGATTCAGCTATATTTATCTGACAGCGGCTATCCGTAACCTTCCCGAGGATGTACTGGAGTCGGCGGACGTGGAGGGAGCCAGCAGACTGCAGAAGGTCTGGAGAATTGTTTTGCCGCTGATTTCCCCATCCCTGTTTTATCTTTTCTGTACCTTGTCAGTGTCTTCGATGATCATGGTCCGTCTCGTTCTGATCCTGACCCAGGGAGGACCGGCAGGTTCCACTGAGACACTGATTTACCGGATGTACAATTTGGCTTACAACAATTCCAATTACAGTTCGGCTTACGCCCTGGGAGTAGTGGTGTTTGTGATGGTATTAGGACTGATGGTCCTGAAGTTCTGGATGGAGAAAAGGAGTGTATTCTATGAGTAGAAAAACGAAACAATCTCTTTATTATAATCTGGGCGGACTGTTAAAACTGGCTCTGGGGATTTTGCTGATCTTCCCCATCATCTACGCGGCCGGCCTGTCCTTTATGGACGCCGCTGAGATCACCACACCGCCGCCCAAGGTGCTGCCCCGCTCCTTTGGATATCTGGAAAATTATATTACCATTTTTACGAAGACGAAGATGCTGCGGTTTTTACTGAATTCCCTGCTGGTCTCCGTTTTTGGAACCATGGGAAGACTGATCACCGCCGTCACCGCCTCCTTTGCCTTCTGTTTTTATGAATTCAAAGGAAAAAATTTCCTCTTCTATCTGATTCTGGGGAGTATGATGATTCCGGGGGATGCCATAATTCTGACTAACTACCTGACCGTGTCCCGCATGGGGATCATGAATACGTTCCTGGGATTGGTGATCATTTATCTGGTACATGCCAATTACATATTTATGATGCGCCAGTCCATGCTGTCCCTTCCCAAATCCCTCCATGAGGCGGCCCTGATCGACGGATGCAGCAGCCTGCGCTTTTTGATCAGCATCGTAATCCCACTGTCCAAGCCCATTATCACCACCATCAGCCTGTCTTCCTTTGTGGGCCTGTGGAATATTTACTTGTGGCCTCTTTTGATTACCAACGCGGAGGAGATGCGGACCGTCCAGGTAGGGATCACCATGCTCAACACGGCAGAACAGCAGTCTTACGGACCTATTATGGCCGCCTCCTGTGTGGCTCTGCTTCCCGCGGTCGTCATCTTTTTAATCAGCCAGCGGGGACGCTGTGGGAAAAGAGGTATCACCAGATGGAGGAAGTTCTTCCGGAGCGGACGGGGGTATCATCGAGATTTCCCTCTGGCATCCCATGGGAGGGGTCAACGGTGAGACGGTTGAGCGGATCGCGGCCGGGTTTAATGAGACTGTCGGAAAAGAAAAGGGAATTAAGGTATCCCCAGTGTACCAGGGAGCCAACGCCGACCTTGCCAAGAAACTGAAAGCCGCCTTTCAGGCCAATGATTTTAAGAACATGCCGGACCTGACCTTTTGCCCCGCAGGAGAAACCGGATATATGCAGGGAATAGATGTGGTGGTAAAAGCCCAGGACATCCTGGACCAGAACCTGATTGGTCTGGGAATCGATGACTTTGAGCCGGCTGCCATCAAGGCTCTGACCTGTGAAAACAAGGTTGTGGGACTTCCCTATGCTCCGTCCGCAATCTGTATGTACTACAATAAGAACGCGTTTAAGGAAGCCGGGTTAGACCCGGAGACTGCTCCGAAGACCATCAGGGAACTGGGAGAATACTCGGCCAGGCTGACGAAACGGGACGGAGAAACCATAACCCAGTACGGATTTGGCTATCAGCTGGATTCCTGGGTGATGTCCAGCTGGATTGGACAGCAGGACACGGATAGGAAAGGATATTCCCTGTTTGGCGACAATGACAACGGACATGCCGCCAATATGACAAAGGTGGAGTTTGACAGCAACCAGACCATGAAGACATTTTTGACAGAATACCAGGCAGCCTGCCAGGAAGGTTCCTTTAAGTATCTGGAAGATGACCGCAAAAATAATTTCGGTTCCGGGAATATTACCATCACTCTGTGTTCCTCCGCGGATATTACAGGCATGAAAGAATTGGCTGCCGGTAAATTTGAACTGGGTATCGCGTACCTGCCAAAGGTAAATGATTCGGCTGCAGGCGGCGTCAGCTGCGGCGGTTCGGCGCTGTATCCGGTGGATAAAGGCGATGCCGCGAAACTGGATGCCGTATATGAATACCTGAAATATCTGTATTCTCCGGAACTCCAGATGGACTGGCACACCAGTACAGGGTATCTGGCGGCAGTGCCGGCGGCCTACGAACTGGATGAATACAAATCATTTTTAGAGAACAACCCATTATATGGAGTGGGAGTCAGTCAGCTTCATGATTCCAATATCAATATACAGGAACCTATGTGCGGGGTAGGGGGAGCCATATCCGGCTTCATAAAGGACGGAATTGTATCGGTTCTGGACGGCAGTTCGGATATTGATTCGGCGGTTGCCTCCATGGCTCAGGCATGCAACCAGGCTCTGGAAGATTATAATCTGGCAAATCAATAAAGGAGAGGACGAGAATGAGATTATCTACCTCTACGAATATCATGGATATGGTTCCGGAGCCGTCGGGAAGCGTGGGGCTGGAGGAGTGTCTGACAAGATGCGCAGCGGCGGGATTTCAGGTCTTTGACTTAAATTTATGTGATCAGGGACTGCCGGGAAGGTATTTGGCCTCCGACGATTGGGAGGAGGAAACCCGGCGCCTTAAGGAACTGGCACAGATCCTGGGAATCCAGTTTTCCCAATCTCATCTGGAATTTTATAACGTGTGCGACCAGAACGCGGAGAGGCGGGAATGGAGAGAAGAACTGGTGCGCAGAGGGATCATCGCCTCCGGCCGCCTGGGGGTTAAGTGGGCCGTGTACCATGCGGGAAGCGTGTATGATCATCTGGATTATTCCTACGCGAAATCCAGGGAAGCAAATCTGGAATATGTAAAACCCCATCTGGAGCTGGCAGCCAGGGCGGGAATCGGACTGGCCGTGGAAAACGTGCCGGATAAGGAGAAGCGCCGGTTTTCCGGGTCAGCGGAGGAACTGATCGATCTGGTGGATACGGTTAACCAGAAAAATTTTGGGATATGCTGGGATTTCGACCATGCCCACCTGGCAGGAATCGATCAGCCTTACTGGCTGCGCCGGATCGGGAGCCGGTTAAAAGCGGTTCATATAGCCGACAATAACGGGGAATGGGACGAGCATCTAGCTCCGTTCTATGGAACCATCGACTGGACGGCTATGATGAGGACGCTGAAGCAGATCGGATACCAAAATGATCTTACTTATGAAATACATAATATGACCAGAAGGCTGCCGGATAAACTGCGGGAAGTCCAGTTAAAGCACCTTATTGAAATAGGACAGTACCTGCGTCAGATCTATGAAACCGCGGAATAAGACGGCGGAGCCGTCTACATCCCAATCATATCAAACTGCTCAAAGGAAATCACCAGATCATAATCCTTTCCAGGATTCGGGTATTTGATCTGGACGGATTTCAGGGTCTGGCTGTAGTACCAGCCCTCCCTGGCAGCCTCAAACTTCTTCCTGTGGAGGAAATGGGGCAGCATCTTTTGGTCAGCTTTCACCCAGAAGGGAGCCTTTTCCCGGTGTACCGCGTCAATATAGATCTGTTCCACCCCTGTCTCATAAGAGCCCTGGTGACTGAATGATATCACCGTCGTCTCCCCGGCCCTCACCTGGATCAGAGTCTTCAAGTATCGCCCTTTTTCGTAATCCAGTGTAATTCCGTCGTCCTCGTAGAGGGTAAAAGAGCTGTCTCTGTCCGGAGCGCACAGGAGACGAATCCCTGTGACCTGTTCCGTGGCCAGGTTGTTCATCTGGTTTAAAGCCATGGGCAGGATGGCTCCGTCGGGGATAAACAGGGGAATGGAGCTGATGTCCACGGGAATCTCTATGGTCTGTCCTCCCTCATAGGCCTCTCTTGTATAGAAATCATAGAAGGTCCGGCCCCTGGGAAGGCAGATCCGCCGGGTACATGCCCCTTTTTCCACCACGTTGGCCACCAGGAGGGAGTCTCCCACCATAAAGTCCACGCCCTCCTCGTAGCAGCCTGGGTCCTGCTGGAAGGCGCTGCACATAGGCTCCATGATGGGGAGCCCTGTGTCGTGGGCCCGGGCCATGAGGGAGTACAGGTAGGGGAACAGGCGGTAGCGGAATTTTATGGCATCCCGGATATAACCGGTGTAGGCTCCGTACATCCAGGGCTCTGTCACCGTGTTGTCCGTGTTTACGGAGTGGACGGAAAATCTGGGCTGGAAGATGCCGTTCTGCACCCACCGGACCATCAGCTCCGCCTCCGGAGAGGGCCCGTAGAAGCCGCCGATGTCGCAGCCCTGGTTTGCCACGCCGGAAAGGCTCATCCCCAGGATGGTGGCGATGTTGTATTTCAGGCTGTCCCAGCAGGTGAGATTGTCCCCGGCCCAGGTCTGGGCATACCGCTGGATCCCCGCATGGCCGGAACGGCACACGATAAAGGGGCGGATGCTGCCGAAGGTTTCCTCCACAGCCTCCATGGTCACGTGACACATAAGATTGGCCATGGCTGCCTTGATCTCACCGATGGTGGTTCCTCTGCCTTCCAGCTCACAGCGGCAGTCCTTGTCCACCAGACTGTCGTACTCACAGTTGTCGTTCCACACGGAGCCGGTTCCCATCTCCAGAACCGACTCTTTCAGCATCTCTTTCCACACAGTCCTTGCTCTCGGGCTGGTGAAATCCACAAACGCTCCGGGGCCGCCCCACCAGGTTCCCACTCCAGGTTCATCCTTCTGACTGTCTTTTACGAAAATGCCTTTTTCTTTCATCTCTTCCAGCCGGGGATGGACAAGGAGGATTCCCGGTTTTACATTGGGAGAAACCGTGATGCCACGTTTTTTCATTTCCGAGAAAAACATTTTGGGATCCCTGAACCGCTTTTTGTTCCAGGTAAAGACACATCTTTTTAATCCTTCTTCTGTCTCCAGGGAGGTGTAGCCGGAGGAAAGCTGGAAGCCGTCAACAGGGATGTCCTCCTCCTTTGTGGTGTCGATAAACTGGATGATGGCGTCGTCGCAGTTTTCGGGAAGCTCCGGGTAATACATGGAGGAGCCCAGATATCCAAGGGCCGTCTTTGGCAGCAGGGCGGATTTGCCGGTCAGATCCGTGTACCGCTCCACCACCTGCCGCACGGCTGGCCCGGCGATGAGAAACAGGTCGATGTCTCCGGCGTCGGCGCGGTAACGGCTGTGCATGTTCCAGTAATTGCTTTTTTCCCGTCCCATGTCAAAATCGCATTCCGCCGTGTTGTGGTAAAAATATCCCACTGCTTTTTTGCTCTCTTTGTTCAGCCTAATATAGAAGGGAATATGTTTGTAGAGGGAATCCGTCTCTTTGGGGTCGTATCCCATGGCGTCCTTGGGGCTCATGGACATATATTTCCGGGCCTTATTGAAGGAACCTGTTTTTTCCCCGAATCCGTAAAAACAGTCCCCGGGGGAGATCTCGCTGGTGTGGATCCGCCGGTGGTTGGAGTCCTCCTGATACCCCAGGTCCACCATATCCCGGTGGAGTATGGTATTGTCCCTGTCCCGGACGGTTACGCGGAAGGGTTCTTTTTCCAGCTCCACTTTCAGTTCTTTTCCCTGGATAATGGCCCGGTCTTCCAGGTCTGTCAGCAGGGCCTCTGCCGGCTTCACCCGTCTCCGATACCGTCCCGTGAGGCTGTCCCCCAGATCTTCCCACGCTGTCATGACCAGGCTGTAGGAGATTTCCTCAAAATCTCCGTCGAATCCTGCCCGGATCCGGATGATGTGGTCTGTGAGAAACCAGATACGCAGCTCCACACAGTTTGTCATGACGGATATATAGCCGTCATTCTGACAGATCTTTTCCGCTTTTCTGCAAATCTTCATTGCCGTTCCCCCTTTTCTCCCGGCCAGTGGTGCTTTGGCAGGCCGGGACTTATATAGTTTAATCATACAAAATCTGACTGAGAAAAGCCAGATATTCTTTCTGCAAAGAGCTCTTTTATGGACAGCGGGAAAAGGCTGTGCTACAATTTGTCACAGGAAGGTCCCTTACGACCTGATTGCGCCTCAGCGCAATACAAATTTGTTTCAGACAGAGAAAAGAGGATAAGATGGAAGAACAAAAGCAAGGAACCCGTCTGTCCGGATACCGGCCGGATTATGTGGTGTTTGATCTGGAGACCACAGGATTAAGTCCCGTGAGTGACGGGATCATCGAGATCTCTGCTGTAAAGGTAGAGAACGGGAAGGTAACAGACAGTTTTTCTACGCTGGTGAATCCGGGGAGGAGGATTCCTGCCGCGGCCACCCGGGTCAACGGGATCACGGATCAGATGGTAAAAGACGCTCCTGGGCTGAAAGAGGCTCTGGATCAGTTTCTCTCCTTTATCGGCGACCAGGTTCTGGTGGGCCACAATATTCACAGTTTTGATATGGGTTTTTTAAACCACGCCATGGAAGAACTGTATAAAACGCGTCTGGGCAATGATTATATCGATACGCTCTATATGGCCAGAAGCTGTCTCAAAGGAGTGTGCCGCCACCGGCTGGTAGATCTGGCCGTCTATTTTAACATCAGTACAGAGGGGGCTCACCGGGCGCTTAACGACTGTATCATGAATCAGAAATGTTATGAAAAGATGGGAAAGCTTATGGAAACGGCGAATCCTAAGCCCGGGTCCGGGGAAAAATGTCCAAGATGCGGAGGGGAGCTGGTGAAACGCAGCGGAAGGTTCGGCTGGTTTTACGGATGCAGCAGTTTCCCCAACTGCAGATATACAAAAAATATAGGAAAGGAAATCTGAAAAATGGGAATTTTTGAAGGGAAAACAGCCATCATCACCGGAGGAGGAAAGGCGAAATCCATCGGCTACGGCATTGCGACAGCTTATGCCAGGGAAGGTGCGGACCTGGTTCTGACCGGCCGCAGCGAGCAGAAGCTTCTGGATGCCAGGGAGGAACTGGAGCGGCTCTACGGCATCCGGGTGCTGGCCATGCAGGCCGACGTCACTCCGGATGACGAGTCAGAGGAACGGGTCAGGGCGGTGGTGAAAAAGACCATAGAGACCTTCGGGCGCATCGATGTCTTGATCAATAACGCCCAGGCTTCTGCTTCCGGGATTCCTCTGTCCATGCAGACCAGGGATCACTTTGATCTGGGCATCTATTCCGGGCTTTATGCCACATTTTATTATATGAGGGAATGTTACCCTTATCTGAAAGAGACCCAGGGGTCGGTCATCAATTTTGCCTCCGGGGCAGGACTCTTCGGCAATGCGGGACAGTGTTCCTACGCCGCGGCCAAAGAAGGCATCAGAGGGCTGTCCAGAGTGGCGGCCACAGAGTGGGGCAAGGACAATATCAATGTAAATGTGGTATGCCCTCTGGCCATGACCTCTCAGCTGGAGAATTTTAAAGCTTCTTATCCGGAAGCCTACGAGAAGAACTTAAGAGCCGTGCCCATGGGAAGATTCGGGGATCCGGAAAAGGATATCGGACGGGTGTGCGTACAGCTGGGCTCCCCGGATTTTAAGTATATGTCCGGTGAGACCATTACCTTAGAGGGCGGTATGGGCCTTCGTCCGTAAAAGAACAGAAGATGGAGATAAGGGGAGGAAGCATTTTATGAAAGCTGTTACTGACGATGAACCGGAGAAGATCACGGTCCGGGAGAAAGAAACTGATTCTGTGAAAGCAGACGGGGCCGGAGGCCGGGATGCTGCAGAAGAAAATCAGGAAGGAGTCAGGATCATCCACACCACAGGGAGGAACAACTGCGGCGGACGGTGTGTGATTCATGCTCATGTGAGAGACGGGGTCATCGAGAAACTGACTACGGATACCAGGGAGACGGCGGGGGAGAACATACCTCTGACGGCCTGTGTCCGGGGACTGAACTACCACAGAACGTTTCTGGGAGAAGACCGGTTAAAATATCCCATGAAGCGGGTGGGCCGGCGGGGAGAAGGAAAGTTCCGGAGGATCACCTGGGAGGAGGCTATAGACATCATCGTCTCGGAGTGGGTGAGGATCCGTGACACCTACGGCCCCGGATCCAGGTATGTGAATTATGCCACCGGGGTCAGCGCCCTTATGAGAGGCAGCAGTCTGGCCAAACGGCTTCTGAGCCTGGACGGAGGATTTCTGGATTTTTACAATTCCTACAGTACGGCCTGTATCCGCCAGGCTACGGAGCTGATGTACGGGACCTGCAGGACCGGCAGCAGTCTGGAACACTGGCTGGATTCCAACCTGATCATCCTGTGGGGCCACAACCCGGCGGAGACCAGATTTGACAGCGGCACCATGTACTGGCTGAAGAAGGCCAGGGAGAAAGGGATTCCCATAGTCGTGGTGGATCCCCGGAAAAACGATACGGTTCTTCAGCTGAACGCCCAGTGGATCCCTCTCCGCCCTGCTACCGACGGGGCCATGATGGATGCCATGGCCTATGTGATCGTGGAAGAAGGGCTGCAGGATCAGGAGTTTCTTGACCGATGCTGTCTTGGATTTGACAGAGAACATATGCCGGAGGGGGTGGACCCGTCTGAATGCTATCTGTCTTATCTCATGGGGGAGAAAGACGGGATTCCCAAGACTCCTCAATGGGCGGAAAAGATCACCGGAGTCAGCGCCGGCACTATCCGGGATCTGGCAGTCCGCTACGCCGGGGCCAGACCCGGGGCTCTGATCCAGGGCTACGGGCCTCAGCGGCACGGCTGCGGAGAGCAGGCAGTCAGAGGCGGGATTCTTCTGGCCTGTCTCACGGGCAATGTGGGAGTCAGAGGCGGATGGGCCAGCGGAGTCGCGGACTGTATCCGGCATAAGAATCCGTCTTTTCCCAAAGCAGAGAATCCATACAACCGGAAAATACCTGTCTTTTTGTGGACCGAAGCCATTGTCCGGGGCCATGAGATGACGGGGCTGGACGGAGTGAAGGCGGACCCCCGGGGCTCTGCGGGCATGGGCAGAAATACAGACTGGGAACAGCAGGCGGCAGAAGACCAGGAGATCCGCCTGGACAGCGATATCAAGATGATCCTCAACCTGGCGGGAAACTGTCTCATCAATCAGCACAGTGATATCAACAGGACATCGGAGATCTTAAAAGACACATCCAGATGTGAATTTATCCT
>Ga0137306_100404_pt1 | contig 53923 bp, 52 predicted proteins | sample Inofroosms_March_FD_97187 | JGI IMG/M metagenome (GOLD analysis project Ga0137306, IMG submission 97187) | Mouse cecal microbial communities from Vienna, Austria - N-Acetylneuraminic and N-Acetylglucosamine D2O microcosms_March | ecosystem: Host-associated > Mammals > Digestive system > Large...
AGTCCCAACAAATAAGGTATTACCGCTTTAGAAATCTTTTCAATCGGCAACCCCGTAATTCCTGATGCAACAAACAAATTAATGGCCACTGGCGGAGTAATCATACCGATCGCAATGCCCACCACAAACACAATCCCAAAATGTACCAGACTGATACCCATAGCCTTTACCAACGGCAAAAAAACTGGCGTCAAAATAATAATGGCTGATGAAGTTTCCATAAACACTCCAGCAATCAAAATGATGATGGCAATCAAAAACATAATGATATAGGGATTGCTAGAAACACTTAAAACAGAACTGGAAATAGCCTCTGGAATCTTCCAGTTGGCCAAAACCCAGCCAAAAGGACCACTGCAGGAAATAATAATCATAATTACAGCTGAAGTTTTCGCGCTGCCTTTCATAATGTTAAATAGTTCCTTTGGGCCCATATCTCGGTACACAAAAGCCGATACCAAGATGGCATAAATGACTGCCACATCTGCTGCTTCCGAAGGGGTAAAATACCCTGAAAAAATCCCGCCGAGAATAATCAAAGGCATCAAAATTCCCCATATTGCCTTAATAAAAGTTTTCGCCACATTTTTGAAAGAAAAAGCCGCTCCTTTGGGATAGTTTTTCTTGTGTGCCTCGTAGAGAGAAATCGCAATCAGGATCACTCCCATCAACACCCCTGGAACAAAGCCATTCTTAAACAAAGTATTTACGCTCTGCTCTGCAATAACTGCATAAAGCACCATAGGAACAGACGGCGGAATCACCACCCCAATCGTACCGGCGGCCGCAATCAAAGCCGCTGATTTTTCTTCATTATAGCCTCTTTTTTTCAATTCCGGGATCAGCGTAGCTCCCACTGCCGCAGTCGTTGCCGCGCCAGAACCTGAAATCGCTGCAAAAAACATACCAGCCAGCACCGATACAATGGAGAGGCCACCTTTGATCATCCCCAGCAATGCCTCAGCAAATTCTACCAGCACCTTAGATACCTTTCCCTTGGCCATCAGATCTCCAGCAAAAATGAAAAATGGCACTGCAATAAGCGAAAAAGAATCCGCGGAAGCAAACATTCGCTGTACGATCATTAAAAGGGGAACATCGCCCTTAGCCATAACTGCCACCGAAGACAGCACAATGGAAAATGCTACTGGAACTCCCAAAACAAGCAACACAATAAAAGTTATAAACAATAGCGCTGCCATATTATGCTTCCTCCTTTCCCAGCAAATGCAAAAAACTCTGGATCACGGCATCCAGCGCATGAAACGCCATAATCCCACAGCCAATCGGAATGCAGGTATAAATATAGCGCATAGGCAGACGCATCGCAGGAGAAAGCTGCTTTCCCTGTCTTCCAAAATACTGAATTCCATAATACATAATCAAAACAAAAAGGAAACTGCACAAGCCATGAATCACGATTTGCAGCACATCCTTTGCTTTGTCTGGTAAAATATCCTGGACAATAGAAATAGAGATATGACCGGCATGTTTGTACACACAGCCAGCACCTAACAGTGTGCTCCAGATTAGCAGATATCGGGTCGCCTCTTCACTCCAGGCCAGCGAGGTAAAGAAAATGCGGCAGACAATCTGCGCTCCTGTAATCACCACCATCGCCCCCAGCATGAATACGATCACGACCTCCACAATTTTATCCAGTATATCACTGAGTTTATGAATACCATGAACAATAATCAAGATAGGAATCCCCTTTCATAAATGGTCCTAAAGAAGCGGTCAGGAAACAGCTTAACATTCAAAAAGCAATATTCCTGACCATTTCTTACGTTTTTATTGGAATTACTGCATATTTGCAATTACTTCCTGAATTCTGGCCACATAATCGCTGTACTCACTATACTGATCATATACCGGCTGCACTGCCTCTTTAAAGGACGCCAAATCCGGATTCTCAATCACTTCCATACCATTGTCCTTCAAAGCCTGAAGCTGAGAGCTTTCCTGATCCGCCACCCATGCACGCTCATATTCGGCCGCCTCCTGAGCTGCATCCAAAAAGATCTGTTGAGTATCCGCATCCAGAGAGTCAAACAAAGCCGCGCTCATGGTAATAATCGCTGTAGAGTAAGAATGGCGGTCCAGTGTCACATATTTCTGGGATTCCCACAAACTATAAGAATAGATTACATTGATCGGATTTTCCTGGCCCTGTACGGTTCCCTGCTGCAATGCTGTCAAAGCATCTGCCCATGCCATCGGAGTGGCATTGACATTCATTGCCTGAAAGCTGGCCGTATATACGTCATTTTCCATAATACGAATCGTCATGCCAGAAAGATCGGCTGCTGTCTGAATTGGCTTTACGCTATTGGTCAAGTTACGGAAACCACGCTCTGCATAAGCCAAACCTTTCAGACCGGAATCCTCCAAAGTATCCAAAAGCTCGCGACCAATCTCGCCATCTAGCACCGCATACGCCTCTTCATTGCTGGCAAACAGATACGGCATATCTAAAACTCCCATGGCAGAAGAAAAATTGATAAATGGGCCGCTGGTAATAATACCCATATCCAAGGTGCCAATCTGCATACTCTCCAGCATATCACGCTCACCACCAAGGGTTCCGTTGGGATAAATCTCAATCGCATAAGCGTTATTTGTGCGCTCTGCCACCAGTTCCGCAAACTTTTCTGCCGCTACCTGAAAACTGTCCTGCTCATTAACAGTAGTTCCCAGCTTAAATACTGTGGCTCCCTCCGCCGGCGCCTGCTTGCTGTCATCAGCCTCTTTACTCTCTGCCGAAGCCTCAGCTGCTGTAGTCTCTTTCTGGTCTGCTGTGGTCCCTGTACTCTGGCTTTCAGAAGAACCACAGCCAGTCATGCTCAAAGCTAACATTGCTGACAAAGCCAGCGCCATCATTTTTCCATTTTTTTTCATAATTGTTCATCCTCCTTAAAATAAATCATACATAATATTTATTCTTGCGATCCATAAGCCAAATATTGTAGCACATAGGTATTCGGCAATATCGCAAGGAACAAATATCTCACTGCTTGTTGTGAGATATCTGTTTGTCAACTGCTGTCTCTGACAGCAGATATGACCTTACTTTTTTTAAAACAAAAAAAGCTTTTGCCTCCCTAAGAGACAAAAGCTAAAACTTCTGCGGTACCACCCTTATTACTGCCTGATGGCAGTCACTCATTCCCATCTGACCGCTTTCGCGGTATAACAGGCGGCGTAGTAACGGACACCCACCGGTTTGACCTACACAGATACTTATCGGTTTTTTCCTTCAGTCAGACTGCTCAAAGGCGATTTTCCCGAAAATCCAGTCACCATGTCACACCTATCCATGGCTCTCTGCAGACTTCGTAATCGGTACTCTTCCTTATCAACACATTTACTTGTAAAATTATTGCTAATCATAACTCCGAAAAAAACATTTGTCAATCAAATTTTAAAATTTCCAATTTTTTAATCCGCAAACGCCCCTTTTAATCCAGCGCCGCCTTAAACTCCGTCCAAAACTCCTCATGTAATGATGTCGCCTCCGGCCCTACATCCTGAATAAATTCCCCATTGGGAACATCATCTGTACTGATAATCAAGCTTTTCTTAAACTCCTCATCCAGAAACTCATAAGACGCCTGATTAGGACAAAGATAATAAGTCTGTTGTGCTATTTGCGCCCCCATTTCCCCGTCCAAAATAAAATTCAAAAACGCATGGGCATTATCGCTGTTCGGAGCTTTTGATGGAATAAATGCAGCATCCACTCCAAAACCAAGTCCCTCTTTGGGATAAACCACCTCTAGCTCCGGATTCTGGCTCAATGCCAAAACAACCTGAGAAGTAAAGAGAAACGCCGCACTCACTTCTCCGCTAAGCAGATAATCCTGCGTCTGATTCTGACTCAGCACCCGTACATTGGGCGCCAGCTCCATCAATTTATTCCCGGCTGCCCGGATCACATCCAAATCCTCTGTATTAAATGACTCCCCCATGGTTTTTAAGGTCATTCCCATAACTACCCGCTCACTATCCATCAACGCTAGATTATCCTTTAGCGACGCATCCCATAAAGAATCATAGCCAGTGATTTCACAGGTAACCACCGATGGATCATACACCAATAAAGGAATCCCCGGACCATAAGGAACTGTCAATTTATTTTCCGGATCATAAAAAAAATTCTGGAAAACAGGATCAATATTTTTAAAATTTGGAATCTTTTCTTTATCCAGCTCTTTCACTAACCCTTCTTCTGCCGCGATCTTAATGATATAGTCCGAAGCAATGATAATATCATATTCTCCGCCCTCACTGGTCTCTAACTTTGCTAACATTTCCTCATTCGCCTCAAAATTCGTATAATTCACCCGAATTCCCGTCTCAGACTCAAAACGGTCGATCACATCCTGAGGAACATATTCTGCCCAGGTATAAATATTCAGCTCACCAGGATCACCCTTTTCTTTCTTCTCACTTTCCCCACCGCTTCCCTTGCATCCCGAAAGGCTGACCACCACCAAAGCCATCGCCATCAGCACAGCAAAAAATCCTTTTGTTTTTCTCATAATCCTTTTCCTCCTTCGCATTTTCTTCCTCCATAAATCTCACCTCAGTGAATAAAGGCCATTCGCTCACTGAGGGTATTTTTTTCTGATGCCTCCTAACAGTCTTGACATCCCCACTAGCAAAAAAGTCACCGCCAACATAAGCGTACACAATGCGTTGATCTCTGGCGTCACACCTGATTTTAACTGTGTATAAATACGTATGGGAAGCGTGTTCGTCTTCGCACCTGTCACAAAAATACTAATCACCACATCGTCCAACGACATGGCAAAAGCCAGAAGCATACCCGAAAACACGGCTGGCAGAATCAACGGCAAGGTGATATCAAAAAATGCTCTTCTTTCTGAAGCTCCCAGATCTTTTGCCGCTTCCCCCAGAGATCGGTCAATCCCCACTAGGCTGGCTTTCACCATCATATACACATAAGGCACACAAAAAGTGGTATGGCCAAGAACCAGAGTCACCATGCCAAAAGGCAGGTTCAGCATGGCAAAAAAGGCCATAAACACCATTCCTAAAATAATTTCCGGAATCATAATCGGAATCGAAGAAATATATTCCACGACACCTTTACTTCGCCAGCCGATTCTGGCCATACCGACTGCTCCTAGCGTTCCGATGATTCCTGCCGCCCCACTGCTTATCGTTGCCAAAATCACGCTGTTTTTTAATGCTTCCAACAAAGAACGGTTTTTCATCAACTTTCGATACCAATCGAGACTCCATCCGGTCCAGATCGTCGAATTGCGCGATTCATTAAAGGAATAGATGACTACTACACAAATAGGTATGTACATTAACAGTAACAGAATGACCTGATAAATAACGGAAAATCGAATCCTTCTTCTCACAATAATCCCTCCAGCTCCCTTACTCCTGTCACTCTGCGATAAATCCAAATCATCACAGAGGTAAATATCATCAGGACTACGGACAAGGCAGCAGCAAACGGCCAATCCCTGCCATTTTGAAGCTGATTCTGGATCAGATTTCCCACCAGCATAATCTTACCACCGCCTAAAATATCGGCGATAAAAAACAGTCCCATAGAGGGGATAAACACCAACACAATGCCCGACAAAATCCCTGGCAACGTCAGTTTCATGGTGATCGTAAAAAAGGCTTTCCCTCTTGTTGCCCCTAAATCTCTCGCTGCCTCCACCAGACTCCAATCCATCTTATCCGTGCTGGAATAGATAGAAAGGATCATAAAGGGCAAAAGAGAATATATCATTCCTACCAGAACCGCCGGATAAGAATACAACAGCTTTTGTGGCGAATCGGTAAGCCCCATCCCCATAAGCAACTTATCAAGAAGTCCATTGCTGCGAAAAATGATAATCCAACCATACATGCGCATCAAAGCACTCGTCCAGAAAGGAATCACTACCAAAAGCATCATCAGGCTTTTGGTTCTTGCCGACATTCGAGCCATAAAATATCCAAAAGGATATCCGATCAGCAAAGTTCCGGCGGTAGTAATGACAGCCATCTGAAAGGACTCTTTAAACGTATTTAAATAAACTGGCTTCGCAATCCGGATATAATTATCTAATGTAAATTCATTCACCACACCCCAGGTTCTAGCCCTGGTTAAAAAGCTTAGAACCAACAGATACACCATAGGAAGCGCAACAAAAAAAATCGTAAACAGATATAAGGGCATCACAATCAGCCACCACCGGTTTCTCCTTGTTGTTGGTTTTGTTTTTTTCCATCGCACAATCGTTTCGCTTTCTTTCGTAGTTTGCCCCATTTTTCTGGTTTCCTCCATATATCATTCCAGATCGACCAATATTCCATGCTCTGGCTCCCAGTATGCCGTGATCCTATCGCCAGCCTGAAAAGCAGAATCCATCCCCTGACGACTCGATACCAATTCTCCCTGCAAGCCTCCGTCCAGACAAATGCGCAACATTCCCCCAGCAAAGTTTTTCTCAATCACCGAAAGACGCAAACCTGGACCCGCTTCCTTTTCCAACAGAATATTTTCACTTCGCACAGCCATAGATACCTTCTGTCCCGGTTTTATCTGTCCCAACTGATTTTTCTCTGCCTGAGCTGCCGTAAGCTTTGCCCGAACCAGAACTGCCGGTTCTCTAGACTGACAGACAACCTCAACCCAGGCAATCCCATCTTCCACCCGGGTTAACCGCCCAGACAAAATATTGGCCGTTCCTACAAACCGTGCCACATAACTGGTTCTCGGATGATAATAGATTTCATTGGGGGTACCTACCTGCTCTAGTTGTCCATTATCCATCACCACGATCCGGTCGGACATGTTAAGAGCTTCCTCCTGATCGTGCGTAATGTAGATAAATGTAATTTTCAGACGTTTCTGAATACGCTTCAGCTCAATCTGCATCTGTCGGCGAAGTTGCAGATCCAACGCCCCCAAAGGCTCATCAAGAAGCAACACTTGCGGATTGTTGACCACCGCCCGAGCAATCGCCACCCGCTGCTTCTGTCCACCGGAAAGCTCAAAAGGCATTCGTTTTTCATATCCGGATAGCTGCACTAGCTCCAGTATTTCCTCCACTTTTTTGACAATTTCTTTTTTCGGTAATCGTTTCAACCGAAGACCATAAGCAATATTGGAAAATACATTCATGTGAGGAAACAGAGCATAATTCTGAAATACCGTATTTACATTCCTCCGATTAGGCTCCAAACCTGTTACATCCTTCCCATTCAGAAAGACTTTTCCCTCGTCTGGAGTTTCCAAACCGGCAATGATCCGCAGAGTAGTAGTCTTCCCACAGCCAGATGCACCAAGGAAAGTAATAAATTCTCCCTGCTGGATGGACAGATGGATGCCTTTCAGTACTTGGGTCTTGTCAAAACTCTTTTTGATTCCATCTAGTTCCAGTATATGTTCTGCCACAATTCGTCTCCTTATCGATATTTTACTATGTGTATTTTTTCTTCCTTTTAAAAAAGGAAAACATTTTAAGAACTATTGTTATCCTGACCTTTTTCTGATATATTTATCATATCCTGATGTGTAAGTACAGCCGTTTTTCAATTCAAAAGGAGGAATTATTTATGAAAACAAATCACAAAAAAGGATTATCTACATTCCTTGCCTGTTGCATGCTGTCGTCTGCTCTTGCCATTGTTCCTGCTTTTGCTGCCGAACCAGCAGATTCCGCGCCAACGGTTTCCTTTGCCTACTGTGCTATCCATTCTATTCCGGATAAGGCCGGGCCAGATGGCCATCCCCTTCGCTACCTAGACAATGACTTATTCTACATCGAATATCCTGGAAGCTGGTCTTTTGGCACTAACAAAATCTGTCCCATTGTTTTCTACAATAGCTCAGAGATATCAAAACCCACTCATGAATTTGAAACATTCCAGGATTCTGCGCTGATAGGCACAGAAGACGAGATCGACCAATATATACAAAGCGGCGGTCTGAATTCGTATCTCCAACAAGTTTTAAATATTTCAGACCTGGCCGGATATCGATTCGATGTCCAGACAAAAGAAAGTACTATTCTGGTCTATTCGCTAAAAAAAGAGGAGGAAACCATAGCCTCTGTCGTCGTTTGGACTTCCTTTGGGCAAGTCAGCATCCGGGATGAGCGCTCAGAAGTATCCATGAATCCGGTCCGAGACTATGGAAAGATTATGGTCATGCCAGTATCAGACTCCGAAGATTTCAGTTCCCACGAAGCAATCCAGGCATATGTGGAAAGCGGAAAGCTGAATGAACGTCTGAAATTGGATACGGATATACTCTCTTGGACCACAAAACCATTTCAGACAGAATATCACTCTTATCTGTTGTGTGAAGGTTCTTGTGACTTTTTAAATACTGCCGTTTACATCCCGGTAACCCCGACTGGCATGAAAAACTGGATGGTCAGCTTTGATGCCTTTAAAGAAAGCGAAATCAACGCCAATGCCTATCGTATTCAAGAAGATATCATAAAAACCTTTAAGGTTTTCAAGTAGGGTTACTGGTTGATATCCACAGTTCTCGCGACTTTTACATCGAGATTAAACCATGCACGTTCTTCAAAAGATTTCTTCCCTTTTGTCGGAATTACCTCTTCTGCCGCAATTCTTATAGGCAGCAGACATACCATACGCAATTCTTCCAGAACATGCAAAAGGGAAGAGCATATTTTCCATTGCCGCACCATAATCTTGTACATGATAGAATCTGCCGTCCATATCATTTCAACAACTCTACCTTAGGCGCCCTGGCTGTAACTGTCTGTTTCCGGTCATAGGTCAATGGTCTCCCCTCAAGATCTCCGGTAAAACCACCTGCCTCCTCTACCAGCAAGGCACCAGCGGCATAATCCCAGGGAGACAACACCATTTCAAAGAAAAATTCTGCCCTTCCGCTGGCCACCATACATAGATCTATGGCGGCAGAGCCACTTCTGCGCAGATCTTCTCCCCGAGATACGTAGCGGTATGCTATCTCAAAAGACTTTTGCATCAACTCTTTATTATACGGAGCGACTCCAAACAAAATCAACCCTTCTTCCAGAGTTCTCTCCGATGTCTGAATACGCTCTCCGTTGCAGTATGCTCCCTTTCCTTTTTCTGCATAGTAAGTTTCTTTCTGATATGGATTATAAATTACTCCCAATACCGGATATCCATTCTCTGCTAAAGCCACGCTGATGCAACTGGCATGATATCCACGAATAAAATTGGCTGTACCATCAATTGGATCCACAATAAATGCATAGCCTTGCGAGATATCTGTATGATCCATCTGATCTTCTTCTCCCAGGAAAACGGCTTCTGGCATCAGAGCTAAAAGCCGGGTTTTTAAAACTTTTTGCACCCTGGAATCATAATCGGTCACAAAATTTCCTTTTCCTTCCTTCTGGTGAATCTTACGATCGATATCCGTAGCACGCAGCATAATATCCCCACACTCATGAACAATTGCAAGAATTTCCGGAAGCAAATTTTCTTTTAACATAATAATAGCTCCTTATCTGATACTAACCGTTATCTCTTGTTATTATCTTACTTTTTAGCCATCCTACTTGTTGTGATAGTAGTTTACCACAGACAGCTCAGAGATTCAATGAAAAAAACGGGGCAGCCTGTGCCGCCCCGAAAGAACATTGCTATTCTGCTTTTAATCCCACATAAATATGGATCTCTGCATTGTCCATAGAATCATCCTGATATTCTTCAAAATCACATTGAAACGTTCTGGGAAGATCCATCTGCCAAATCTCCTGCCATGCCATAGCAACTGCCTGCACCATATCCCCATGAACAACAAATTTCGCATATCTCCCGGCTGGAATGTGACAAACGGTATATTCTCCTTTCACCGGTTCTTTTGTCGTTTCACAAGCAACCATCGCTGTATAATCTGCATTAATTTCTCCTGCATAATCCATATAGATCCCCAAAGCTTTTTCATTTGCTTTATGTGGAATGGATTCATACACGCCTTCCTTAAAAAACCGATTCCATAACCCGCCGATGACAGCACACACATCCGGAGCGTTATTATTTGCTCTGGCTGAAATCCCTACAGCAATTTTTTCATTCAATGTTACAATCTCATAATTCATAAATAAGTCCATCCTTTCTTTTGATGGCTCTATTCTATCAAAAGAATCATGACAACAGCATGTCATGATTCCTGATATTTTTTTCGAATCCCTTCCACAAATTGCAATATATCTTTCCGGAATTCTGCTGGCTCTAAAAGTTCCGCTCCCTCACCAAAAGATGTAATCCAATTGACAATACTTGTCTTATCTGTAAACACAGCAGAAAAAAGCAAGGTGCCATCCGACTGGACAATAAAACAATCCGGGCCATACTCATCCACTAATCGCCATTTATATTCCGGTTGTATTTTTGCCTTGATCGGATAAATATAAGAAAACATTTGCTCTGATGAAAAGTTGGGCAACAGACAAAAACGCTTTGCAAAAGATTCCCGCTTTCGCAATTTTGTCATTCGCCCTAACTTAAAAAGGCGAAAATCTTCTCTGGTCTCACACCATCCCCACAAATACCAGCTAGACCACTGAAAAATCAGATTATATGGCTCTATCATCCGCTCGGTCTCTCCTTTGGGTGAAAAATAAGTAAAAGAAACTTTTTGCCCGGAAAGAATTGCCTCATGCAACAATTCTATCTTCGGAGAAAGGGACGTTTTGTACCAGGAGGAAAGATCTATCAAAATGTGGGTATCGCCTGCAATCAGATTAGAAGCGCCCGCAGATAATTTTTCCATTAGTTGAGCATAACGATTTGTCCCGCTCACGCTGTCTAGACTCCGCAAACCCGTTAAAATCGCCTGCATATCCGCTGTGCTAAGTAAAGCGCGATCAATGGCATAACCCTCCATGATGGAAATACCGCCATTTTGTCCCTGTTCTGTCACCAAGGGAATTCCCGCCATACATAACGCTTCAATATCCCGGTTGATGGTACGGCGGGAAACTTCGAACTTTTCTGCCAGATATGGCGCTGTCACTTTCTTTTGCTGTAAAAGAATGGATAAAATCCCGATCATTCGCTCAATCTTCATTATGTTAATCTCCACATACGCTAGAAGCCATAACGCCTTTGGTTAAATATTCTCTGGCCTCATCCAAGAAATTTCAAAATCCATTCTGGATTTGAGCCATAATACAGATGAGGAAAGCCAGCAATCATCTGGTCCGTCACATACATACACTCCCAGCCCTTTGTGCTTAAGGGTTTCACTGCCTGTAAGTCCTCACCCGGCATCGTACTGTCCCAATAATGAAATTCATGCGCCCGTGCTATCCTTCGCCCATCTTTATCCAACAAAATGATATAACCAAATCGAGACAATCTTTCCGTTCGATATCCTTTGGCCCGGATCAGTCCGACCATAGGATAAGAAACGCCATCTATCCCCTCTAGCGTTTCATGCAAATAAAGAAATCCCCCACATTCTGCGAGGAACTTTATTCCCTGTCTTTGTGCGATCTGGAGTTCCGACAGCATGTCTTTATTTTCTGACAATGTTCTGGCATATACTTCCGGATATCCGCCTCCCAACAAAATCGCTGAAATTCCGGCACATGGGAGATGTTTGTCATGAAGAGGACTAAACGGAATCAGTTTCCACCCATTTCTCTCTAGTAATTCTAGATTTTCCTGATAATAAAAACAAAAAGCCTCATCTCTGGCAATTGCAATATTACGAATTTCTTTTTTCTTCATACCATCTGAAAATGACGGATTGCTGATTCGATGTACAGGCGGCGCAGTTTCTGCCAGATCCAACAGTCCTTCCACATCCAGATATGGTTCTAGCCGATCTGCCAAAGCATCCATCTTCTCCTGCAGCCGGAGCTGTTCCTTTGGCAATGTCAGTCCCAGATAACGACTCTCCCACTCTGCTTCTTCACAACAAGGAAGCGTGCCATACAGACGAATTCCCAATTCTTCCAGACACGGTCGCATTCTCTCTGCCATCATGGGAGAAGTCCGATTTAAAATTACGCCACATATACGACTGTCTGGTTTGTATTCCAGAAATCCCTTTACGGTTGCGGCCAAAGATAGACTGCTTTTTTTTCCATCGACAATCAGAATCACCGGGGTCTTTGTAATTTGCGCGATCTCGTATGCGCTGGCATGGGTAGTGATTCCGGCAACCCCGTCATAATAACCCATAACGCCCTCAAAGATAGCCATATCTGCCCCTTTAACCTTTTCTTCAAACAAATCGCTTACTTGCTTTGGCGACAAAAAAAAGCTGTCAAGATTATATCCTGGTATTCCCAACACATATTGATGGAACAAAGGATCAATGTAATCTGGCCCGCATTTAAAAGAAACGCAGGAAATTTTTCGTCTTTGTAAAATTTTTAATATTCCGCAGGTAATAACCGTTTTTCCGCTTCCGCTACAAGGGGCGGCAAATAAAAGCCTGGGGAGTTTTTTCATCCGTTTTTTGTTCATACGTTTCCCTCCGTTACCAGCTTATTTCCAGCAAAAATCAAGGGTTTTCGGACTTCTTAATCGTGAAATCAGAAAAAAGGAGCTCTCTGCCCCATATTTCAATCAATTTTTCTAAAGAGCAGGTCGCATTGGCCGGGCTGGTAGACGGCAGTACAGTAATCCCTACTTTTATTTTCGGAAAAATATATTTTTTATACAAGCTCTCCGCCTTTTTACCATTGGCATATATTCTGCAAATCTTTGTTTTTTCCATCACGGCTCCGACATCCGCCGGCACCACATTCCGGATACTACTGTCACTGGAGCCTTTAATATCACAGCTTTGAATCACATCCCAGACCGCAATATGATGTTCCAAGAGCAATCTTTTCTTTTCTTCTGTTGTGATTGGTATCTGGCAGCATAGTAAATTGGCTAGCACTTTCCAAAATCGGTTTTGAGGATGCCCATAATAAAACCCCTGTTCCCGGGATTTCACTGAGGGAAAACTCCCAAGGATCAAAATCTTTGACCATGCATCATATACAGGTTTAAAAGTATGACAAATATATTCATATTCCACCATAGACTTCCTCCATTCCCAGTCTCCGAAAATCTCTTCACGTTTTGCTGGATGCCTTTTTCGCCTTTTTTGGTTTCTTTGGTTTTGGCTCCGGAAGTTCCTTGCAAGTCGCCGCCACTAACTTTGTAAGAGCCGCCGTGTCATCGATATCTTCTACTAGCAGATAATTTTTAGCTCCTTCATAGGGCGGCGCCTGTTGAAGCTCCGGCCGCATCGCTTTTCCCGCTTCCGTTATTTTAATAAACAATTGGTTATCACAGATCACTGCAAAAATTTTGCCGTCCACATACATACCATACTCACCAAACATTTTCCGGTAAGTAATCACTCCTGCTCCTTTCAGTTGATCCGCGATATATTCTACAAATTCCGGATTCGATGCCATACCTTTTCTCCTATCTGTTTTTTTACATGGACAAAGGATGTTGGCTTATATTTAAAAACTAAACGCCGCTCCTTTGCCCATACATCGTTTATACTGTGATAGTATCATATCACACGAAACATGACAACCATATGTCTTCTTACAAATAAAAAAACACCCTACCGGAACCGCAAATCAACCATCGGGTTCCGATAAGGGAATGGATATTTTAATAAAATACGGTATGTTGACGCCGATATGCGTCATTGTCTTTTTGACTTAATTCCCGTTCTACCTGTGCTAATTCTTTTTCCAATTGCTCAATTTTTTTATCATCCGTTTCTGAATGAATCTGCCCTTCCAATTCCTTCTTTTTCCTTTTCAACTTTTCGATTTCCCGATCTACGCGATCGGTGTTGCCCGTACATTTCTCCACTTTTTTATCAGAATCTTTCTTTTCTGGATCATTTGCCCCTGCCACCTTATCTGGGGCATCCTCCTTGGATTGTTCTCCTGGTATTTGGGGATTGTCCTCTGCTTGTTTTTTCTCTGGAATATATTCATCCATTATCGGCTTTACTGGATGGTTTTTGTCCTTATCTTCGACTGGTTTTTCTTCGACGGGCTGCGCTTTGACGGCCCGCTCTTTGGCAGTCGATACCTGAGCATTTACTGTACTGGAAATCATTCTGAAAATTGGTTCCATATTTGTTCCTCCAATCTGAATTCCCATCTACATGAGCAATTCATTTTCTTGCCTTATCTCTAAGGAGCATCGCGCGTTTTGCTTCCATGATTCTATTTTATCGGCCTTAAAAATAATTGCAAGACTTTTGAATTGAAATGCTCTTTGGATGTAATGAAATGTCCAGCAATACATGTAAAGAAAAGCGATTCTCCACTTTTTCTATCAGCATTGTGCCATGGTATTTTTCGGCAACCGTTCTGATATTAGAAAGTCCAGTTCCCACAGGTGGCAGCGGTTCATCTAGACAAGCATTTTCAAATGTCAGTCTATAAAAATCCCCCTGTTGTTCCCCTGTGATTTGGATGAATTTTTCCTCATGGAGCCATTGACAGGCATGAATTGCATTATCCATCGCATTGGCAAAGATAACACATAAATCAAAATCATCGACATCGCAAAATTGGGGTAAAAGCAAAAATACTTCTGTTCGTATTCCCTTGGCCTTTGCCATTCCTAACTTTTCTCCCAACAAAATATCCACCACCGGATTCCCTGTCTGGCAGGGGAATGTCAATGAATCTGAAACTTTTTCCAGCTTTCGCAGATAGGATTTTCCCTCCTCCCATTTTCCACTGTTCAACAAACCATCTAATACAGACAAATGATTTTTGATATCATGGCGAAATCCTTTTGTCTGATTGTAGCGAATTTGTGCCTCGGCAACATATATTTTTTGTACTCTGGCGGCCTCAGTAAGAGAATCTAGCATCGCTTGCGTTTGAAATCCCTGGCAGATACCCCGATAGGCATATAAGGAACAAAAAAATGCCACCAGACCCAGAACTTGTAACAATAACAACATCATATGTTTTCCTATTTCTACTGACGAAAGCATTGATGGTACAAAGTGGTAAGACGTATTCAAGATATAAAATTCTGTGGCAAAGAAAAAGAATCCGGGAAACAAAAGTAATCCAATAAATGGTGTATGGTGGCCCTCTATCAAAGACAAAACTTTCAATACCGTCTCATAACAACAGACACTGATCAAAAAAGCGGTCAGAGTTGCCAAAAGAAGCAATAAATATAGCATGGGGTTCCCAATCAAGCAAGGAAATACCATCCCCTCCACAGAATTGATAATACCAAAGGATAGTTGTGTGATATAGATGGTAAGAATTGCGATCACACAAGATACGGATGACCGATTTCCCATCTTCAAGCAGTTCATTCCATATAAGACAATCAGTTGGGCACCAATGGCAAATATTTCGCTAAAAAAGAATGGTTTGAAAAACCACTCGATCAGGCAAAGCAAGAAAAAGTATATGGCAAAATCCTCTATCTTTCGCTTTTTTCCTGTAAGGCGACTGCTAAAAATAATATGTATAACGCTCTGCCCTATCAAGCAAAAAATCTCTAGGCATAAGCTGAAATAATCCATGTCAGCATCCTCTCATTTTCATATGATGCAGAAGCGCCTGCAACAAATCCCTTTCACGCAGTCGAGAAACCGGAATCCGGTTCCCTTGTGGCAACATCACCTGTCCGGCATTACATCCACGAACATAGTCGAGATTAACAAGATAACTTCTGTGACATTTGAAAAATCTTCCATCTACACGTCGCTCAAGATCTTCCAGTTTATCATAGTAATCAATGACCGTCTCATCCTTTTGATGAATATATATTTTCCGGCCCTGCACTTCACAGTAGACGATATCCGACAACAAAACAATTTCACAGGAAGTCCCTCTTTGAATGATAATATTCTTTCCTGTTCGTCGCTCCCAAAATTTAATTACCCGATCCATAGTTCGGCTAAAATGATTGCCGTCAAGCGGTTTGAGCAGATAATCATACGCTTCCACTTCAAAGGCATCAAACACCCATTCTTTTAAAACCGTTATAAAGATCAACAAACTATGATTTCCCCGCCGCCTCAACTCTCTGGCTGTCTTCATTCCGTCTGACGGAGCCATTTGAATATCAAGAAAAATCAAATCAAAATTATGCCTGCTCTCTAAAAGAGAACTACCATCAAAAAAATGGTTAATACAATAAGAGTCTATATGTTTTTCTTTCATATATCGGGAAAGATGAGCCGAAATTTCTTTTACCATAAATGGTTCATCATCGCAAATCGCAATTTTCATCATTTTTATCACCGGATTTTATTGATAGGCATCGCCTTTGCTTGACATCAAATACAGATTTTTCTCATTCTATCACTCCAGGTACTACTCACTATCTTATAAGAACAAACTTTTGCATAATTTCCGTCTTGTTCGAATCTACTTTTATCCATTTTCTCCAGCTGGAAACCGCATTTTTCAAACAATCTTCGGGAAGCCATGTTATATTCCAAAATATTAGAATAGATACAATTTAATTGAAGTTCGCAAAAAGCATAAGAAACCAGAACGTTTATGGCATCCTGTCCATAGCCCTTGCCGCGGACAGACTTTCTGAGCTTAATATAAATCTCAGACGCTCCCTTTTGGGAATTCCCATGAGAAAGCAAGATAATTCCCAAACCAATTTCCGGATGTTTTTTATCTGCAATGATGCCGCGCAAATCGCCGGGAAAATCTGGCAAGGAACGAAACCAGTTCATTTGATGTCCATACGATATGGGACCGGAATACCCCCCTGTCACTTTTGCAATCTCTGGATCTTTTATCAGGCTCAGCAGCATTTCCTGATCCTGCTCTTCGATTGTCCGGAGAATCACCCTGTTTCCTACAATCTTCATATGACTTTCCTCCGAAGAAAAATACACAAAAAGTGCGTAATCCCTTAATAGATACGCACTTTTCACGTTTTTAAACCCAAATTTTAGAGCTCCCGGCCGGACTCGAACCGGCGACCCACGCATTACGAATGCGTTGCGCTACCAACTGCGCTACGGAAGCGTCAAAAATGCTTTGGACTTTGTCCAAAGCATTTTATGACCTCACCGGGAATCGAACCCGGGTTTACGCCGTGAGAGGGCGTCGTCTTGACCGCTTGACCATGAGGCCACAACAAACGATATGTACTCCTTGCGAGTACATCGAGGCGACAAGATTCGAACTTGCGGCCTCTGCGTCCCGAACGCAGCGCTCTACCAAACTGAGCCACGCCTCGATACCTCTGATAGTATAATACGAATTGTTTTAATTGTCAACACTTTTTTCACAATTTATCCAAAGTCGAACAGGGACAACTGATTGCTCTCCGGAAGGTCTCCCAACAGCCCCATATCTGCCATCAAGTCGGTCAAATTCTTACTGATCTTTGCTCGGTTCCGGAAATCTTCCCGTGACAAAAACTGCCCATCCGCAGCTGCCTCCACCACGCCTTCTGCCGCCTTATCCCCCATACCATCAATACTTCCCAGCGACGGCATGAGCTTCCCGTCTATGATCTGAAAATGATGGGCTTGTGCTTGGTAAATATCAATCGGCATAAACTCATACCCTCGTGCATACATCTCTTGCACAATTCGCATGTCACGCAAAGTATCCTGCTCCTTTTTTGAGAGCGAGTCCGCACGTTTGCGATAATCTGCCAAATGATACTCCAACCGTTCCCGGCCTTGGCACATCAACTCATAGGAGAAACCATTAGCCCGGATACTAAAAAATGCTGCATAATACGCCAACGGATGAAACACCTTGCAGTAGGCTACCCGCCAAGCCATCATTACGTAGGCGGCTGCGTGAGCTTTGGGAAACATATATTTGATCTTTAAACAGGAATCAATATACCATTGAGGCACTTCATGTTTCTTCATCTCCTCTATCCAGTCCGGCTTCAATCCTTTCCCTTTTCGGACACTCTCCATAATCGTGAACGAAAGTCCCTCTTCCAATCCTTGCTGGATCAGATATACCATAATGTCATCGCGACAGCAGATAGCCGTCTGAATCGTCGCCTGTCCGCTCAAAATCAGATCTTTGGCATTGCCTAGCCACACATCCGTCCCATGAGCCAATCCGGCAATACGCACCAAATCTGAAAAATATTTTGGCTGGGCATCGATCAACATCTGCATAGCAAAGTCTGTTCCAAACTCTGGAATTCCCAACGCCCCCAACTGGCAACCACCGATATCCTCCGGGGTAATTCCCAATGCCGAGGTGTTCTGAAAAAGAGTCATCACCTCCGGCGAATCCAGTGGAATATCCTTCACTGGATCCAATCCCGTCAAGTCCTGAAGCATCCGAATCATGGTCGGATCGTCGTGTCCTAAAATATCTAGTTTTAAAAGATTATGATCGATGGAGTGGTAGTCAAAATGTGTGGTCACTGTCTTGGTGGTCATATCGTTGGCTGGGCGCTGAACCGGTGTGAAAGAATAGATCTCATCCCCGATCGGCAGCACCACAATTCCTCCTGGATGTTGTCCTGTTGTCCGCCTTACCCCTACACATCCCTGAACAATCCGGTCAATCTCACAGTTACGTTTATGTATGCCGCGCTCCTCATAATAACGCTTTACATAGCCAAACGCTGTCTTGTCTGCTAGCGTGCCGATAGTACCTGCCCGGAAAGTCTGTCCCTTGCCAAAGATTACCTCGGTATAATCATGAGCCTTACTCTGATATTCTCCGGAAAAGTTTAAATCGATATCTGGCTCCTTATCGCCTTTAAAACCCAGAAATGTCTCAAAAGGAATATCAAATCCTGCCTTGGTCAACGGCGTTCCACATTTCGGGCATTCCCGGTCCGGCATATCGCAGCCCGCCATACCACTGAATTTCTTCACTTCCTCTGAATCAAAATCATAAAAATGACAATGGGAACAGTAATAATGAGGACTCAAAGGATTCACCTCCGTGATTCCCGACATTGTCGCCACAAAAGAAGAGCCTACCGATCCCCGGGAACCCACCAGATATCCATCCTCATTTGATTTCCATACCAACTTTTGCGCGATAATATACATGACCGCAAATCCATTGGAAATGATAGAATTCAACTCCCGTTCCAGCCGCTCGACGACAATCGCCGGCAATTCCTGCCCGTACATTTCATGCGCACAATCATAACAGATTTTCCGTAACATCTCCTCTGAATTTTCGATAACTGGCGGACATTTATCCGGCCGCACCGGCGCAATCCGATCACACATATCCGCAATTTTTCGAGTATTGGTGATCACGACCTCTTCTGCCTTATCCGGCCCCAAATATTCAAATTCTTTTAACATCTCTTCTGTAGTTCGTAGATATAACGGCGCCTGATTGTCTGCGTCGCTAAAATTCTGCCCAGCCATGAGAATCCGCCGATATACTTCATCTCCCGGATCTAAAAAATGCACGTCACAGGTAGCACAAACTAGCTTTCCCAGTGCATCCCCCATCCGGATAATCTGCCGGTTCAAATCTTGTAGATCCTCCATTGTTTTCACTGTACTCTTCTCATCCCGCAACATAAAAGCATTATTTCCCAATGGCTGAATCTCCAGATAATCATAGAATCCGGCAATTTTCATCAGCTCCGGCTCCGGAAGTCCCCGCAACATCGCTTGAAACAATTCTCCTGCCTCACACGCCGAACCGATGATCAGCCCCTCCCGATATTGATTCAGCACACTCTTCGGTATACGCGGCCGCCGGGCAAAATAATCAATATGGGACCAAGATATCAGGCGATACAGATTCGTCCGGCCCACCTCATTTTTAGCTAAGATAATCACATGATAAGTTGGCAGTTTTTTTACCATATCTGCATTGAGCGCACTCATTCGGTTCAGTTGATCTAGATCTTCGATTCCCTGTGCCCGTAGCATCTCCACAAATTTCACAAAGATTTCCGCTGTTGCTTTGGCGTCATCCACTGCCCGGTGATGATTCTCTAAAGAAATGCCTAGCGCTTTTGCCACCGTATCCAACTTGAACCGGTTCAGATTTGGCAGCAAGTGCCTGGCCATAGCTACCGTGTCTAGGACCGTCGGCTGAAATGCCAGCCCCTGACAGCCGGACTGATGAGCAATAAAGCTCACATCGAAGGAAGCGTTATGCGCTACTAGCACACATCCGTCACAGAAATCCAGAAACTGCGGCAAAACCTTTTCTATCTTCGGTGCGGTCAGCACCATGTTATCACTGATTCCGGTCAGATTCTCAATCTCAAAGGGAATTGGCACATCTGGATTCACAAAGGTGCTAAATGAATCGGTAATTCTCCCATTTATTACTTTTACTGCACCGATCTCGATAATCTGATTCTTCTCTGGGCTAAAACCGGTGGTCTCAATGTCAAACACCACATAAGAATCCTGAAAAGACTGTCCCTGGGAATTCTCCACCAAATCTTTCATATCATCGACCAGATATCCCTCTACCCCATAAAGAATCTTGAAATCATCCCCTTTATCCAACGCATGACTGGCGTCGGGAAATGCTTGCACACATCCATGATCTGTGACGGCGATCGCTGGCATTCCCCAGGCTTTGGCCCGCTTTACCATATCCTTGACCTCAGATACCCCGTCCATATCACTCATCTTTGTATGACAATGAAGCTCCACCCGCTTTACTGGACTATTATCCGAACGCTTGGCCGTGAAATCCTCACACTTTTTAATCCCTCTTACAGATCCAATCGAAAGCTCCCCGTCAAAACGATCAATCGTTGTCGTCCCCCACAGACGGATAAAACTTCCCGCTTTCACCGCATTTTCCATATCTTCCAGAGTGTTCTCGTCCGCAAACATTTTCACGGTGATTGTATCCGTAAAATCCGTCAGATGAAAAATAAAAATCGTCTTGCCGCTGCGCAACAGACGGGTTTCCTTATCCAGAATCTTCCCTCGGAGGATCACCTCTCCTATCTCACCTTCCAACTTGTCCAGCTCGGTAAAATCATCGGCAAAATCCCGGCCAAAAAGCACATCTGGATTATCCGATTTCCGGCGATAACCGCCATTACTCCAATCTCCTTTTTTTAAACCACTCCGCTTTTCGCTCCTTCCACCAGAAAAACCAGTTTCCTTTCCAGAAACGGCAGGTCGACCGCCTTTTATTTCTGATACTACGGCATGCGTGTCTGTTTTATTCGCTCCTCCCGCTCCCTCTGCTCGAATCCCAGATCGGCCTGCCAGCCCATTGTTTGCTCCGGCTGCTCCCACTTTATCTGCAGTTCCATATCCTGCCCCACTATTTTCTTTTCCGGCGCCACCTTCGCCATTCCTGCCGGCGATGTCCTGGCCACCCCCATTTCCCCAGGGCGTCTCTGCCATTCCTGCCACTTCAGATTCTGCCAAATGCAATCCCAGAATCGGCGCCACCTTCGCCGTCATTCGTTGCGCCTCCTGCCTGGCATATCGCTCCCTCTCGATCGAAGCCTTCGCCCGTACCGGTTCCACATAATCAAACAAGAGCTCGACCGGCAGCCCGCACCGTTCATGAAATACCTTTTCCAGAATCCGTTTCAGCTCTCCCGCCTTTTCTTTATTGACCATCGTATCTTCGATCGTCATGCGCATAACATCCGGTTGAGGAAATGAAAACTCCGCCTTGCGAAACATCGTATATTCCACGATGCTATAATGCTTCAATTCTAGCAAAAGACTGTCCCGATATGCTTTGAGAAGCTTTTCCGGCGTATACTGTCCTGAAAGCTGATACTTTTCAAATATTTTTATCTCTATCCGTTTCCCGGGAAACAACTGATCACAGATTCCTCGCTCCAAATCTATGATATTTTTCTTGTGAATCAGCCGCGGACTGACAATCGCAATGCGGATGGCGCTCTTGTCACGGTTCATGGATACCTTCTCTACTTTCACTAATCCCAGCAGCTCCGTCATCTGTTCTGCCATCTGTAATCCCGGAAATACTTCTAAAAATCCCTTCATCTTGATCCCGACCTTCTACATCTTCTCCAACGACAACTTCACCAATTCCTCCCGCAACGCAGGCAGCAGCTCATTCTCTGGCATTTTGCGAACAATCTCTCCCTTCCGGAACAAAAGCCCTTCTCCGATTCCTCCGGCAATCCCCAGATCCGCTTCTTTTGCTTCTCCTGGTCCATTCACCACACAGCCCATTACCGCTACCTTTAAATCCAGATTGTCAAAATCTGCCACCATATTTTCCACCTGTCCCGCCAGTCCAATCAGATCGATCCGGGTGCGTCCGCAGGTCGGACAGGAAATCACCTCAATCCCTCCTGTCCGTAGTCCCAGTGTCCGCAAAATCTGCTTTGCCGACCGAATCTCCTCCAGCGGCTCTCCCGTCAACGATACCCGGATCGTATCGCCGATTCCCTGATTTAAGATCAATCCCAAACCTATGGCGGACTTGATATTCCCAGCGGTTATAGTTCCCGCTTCTGTGATTCCGACATGCAATGGATAATGCGTCTTTTTACTGATCTGCTCATGCGCCTGCACACACATCATCACAGCGGAAGACTTGATGCTGATCACCAGGTTATCATACCCCATTCGCTCAATCCAGGCCACTTTATCCAAAGCACTTTCCACCAGTCCCTCCGCTGTGACGCTCCCATACTTCTCAATCAAAACCTTCTCCAGAGAGCCACTGTTTACGCCTACCCGGATCGGCACCCCATATTCCCGCGCCTTCTCCACGACCGCCCGCACCCGCTCCTCACTGCCGATGTTACCCGGATTAAGCCGAATCTTATCCGCACCACATTCAATCGCAGCGATTGCTAGCCGATAATCAAAATGAATGTCTGCCACCAGCGGAATATGAATCTGCTTCTTTATCGTCTGCAAACACTCCGCCGCCTCCATGGTCGGTACCGCCACTCGAATAATGTCACAACCAGCCTGCTCCAGACGCAAAATCTGCTCAACTGTAGCCACCACATCTTCTGTCCGCGTATTACACATGGACTGAATCAAAATCGGATGTCCCCCACCAATCACCCGATCGCCAATCTGTACTTCTTTTGTCCGCATTCGGCTCATCTCTGTTTTCTCCTGTTTTATTGTTCGCTATCCTTCGTCTGATTTCTATTCATGCTGTCGTCTGTACATTTTCCCTACATCAGCTTCCGGATATCATTAAACAACACCAGCACCATCAACATCATCAACAATGCCATCCCCGCTGCATGAACCATACCTTCTTTCTCCGGGTCTACCGGGCGTCCCCGCAAAAGCTCAATCAAGAGAAACAATAATCGTCCACCATCCAATGCCGGAATTGGCAACAGGTTCATGATTCCTAAGGTTGCACTCAAGAGCAGCCCCCAGGTAGCAATAATATTCAAGAGTACAGCCGCACCACTCTTTTGTCCCTCTTCGATGGTCTCCCCTACCATACTGACGATTCCAACAGGGCCAGTCACCGAATCTTCTACTTTCATTTGTCCCTTGAATAACATCCCCAGTCCGTCGATCGTTGTGACAATACAATATTTTACCTCATAAAGACTGTAATTTAAAAATTCCAGAGGATTTTCCGCCTTTTTATAATTTCCCATGAAGCTGACACCCATCATGTAAGACTGGTATTCTTCATTATACTCTGGCACCAGTTCTGTCACGTACTCCGCAGACATTCCTTTCCGCTGTTGTTTTTCTGATTCTTGCGCTTCTAACTTCTGCCCTTCTGATTGCTGCGTTCCCGACAAACGCTTATAGTGGATAGTCAACGGCTCTCCCGGATGCGCCATAAGATACAAAGATACATCCCGTCGAGAAGATATTTTCCGATTGTTGATCCGGATCAGTTCATCCCCTGGCAAAAGACCAGCACGAGCCGCCGGAGAATCCTCCACAATATCGTACAATACCGGAAGATCATGCCCTACCTGCGCAACAATGATCATCGCACATAACAGAGCAAAAATCAGATTAAATACTGGTCCTGCCGCAATCACTGAGATTCTCGCCCACACGGATTTATTATTAAAAGCACTGGGATCTGGATTGTCTACATCCTCCCCAACCATCATACACGAACCACCAAAGGGCAAACATTTGATGGAATACCGGGTATCTCCTCGCATAAAACTGCACAGCCGCGGACCCATACCGATGGAAAACTCCACCACACCGATCCCATTCAACTTCGCGAACAAAAAATGCCCGAACTCATGAACCAAAACAATTACACCAAATAATAGTATCCCTGCCAGAATATACAGCAAATTACCACCTGCTTTCTAAATATTCATAGGTTTCCCGCTCCGCAGCCAGAATTTCCTCCACTCCTGGCTGCTCCACGAACCTGTGGTGCTCCATAGCACTCTCAATCATCTCCACAATTGTGAGGTAAGAAATCTTTCTTTCCAGAAATGCTGCCACCGCATACTCATTGGCGGCATTATACACGGTCGGCATTGAACCGCCTCGCTTTCCGGAATCATATGCTAGCAACAACCCCCGAAATACCTCTGGATCCGGCGTTGCAAAAGAAATATTCTCTATCTTTGTAAAATCCAGCCGTTTCCCTGGCAAATATCTTCTTTGTGGATAATAGAGTGCGTACTGAATCGGTAACTTCATATCTGGCGCTCCTAACTGCGCCATCACCGCTCCATCCTCAAACTCCACCATAGAATGAATGATACTTTGAGGCTGTACCACCACTTGCACCTGTTCCATTTCCACACCGAATAGCCACTTCGCCTCCATCACCTCAAGCCCTTTATTGACCATCGTTGAAGAATCAATGGTGATCTTCTTCCCCATACTCCAGTTAGGATGGTTTAAGGCATCCTCCACCTGCACCATCGCCAGTTGCTCTTTTTTCCATCCTCGAAATGGTCCCCCAGATGCTGTCAAAAGAATCTTATGAATCGTTCGTGAATCCTCCCCATTCAAACACTGAAAAATGGCACTGTGTTCGCTGTCCACCGGCAAAATCCGGACATTCTGCTTCTTAGCCAAAGGCATAATGATATGGCCAGCCGTCACCAACGTCTCCTTATTGGCCAAGGCAATATCTTTCCCCGCTTCCATGGCAGCAATCGTCGGACGAATACCAATCATCCCCACAATTGCTGTTACTAAAACATCCGACTGCGGCTGCGTAGCTACTTCCAAAAGCCCCTCCATCCCGGCAGTAACCCGCACCTTTAAATCTGCCGTTAACGTCCGAAGTTCTCGCGCTTTCTCCTCATTCCCCATGCAGACCAGAGAGGGCCGAAATTTACGGATCTGTTGTTCCATCAACCGCACGTTCCCTCCTGCCGCCAAAGCCGTCACTTGGAGGTCATCATTTTGATCCACCACTTCCAGTGTCTGTGTTCCGATAGAACCGGTAGAACCAAGTATTGCTATTTTTTTCACTAACATTTCCTCCTCTGTCACCAAATCCTGTCCGTCATTTTCTGCAATATCCCTTTCCGAATATTGCCGCTATGCCAGATTCCCGCGTTCTCTTTGCCACAAGATAACATGGCCAAAACCATCACCGCAAAAATGTCACCGCGAAATAAATCGCCGGTGCCGTAAACAACATGCTGTCAAACCGATCCAAAATCCCTCCATGTCCCGGAATTAAATGTCCATAATCCTTGATATCATGATTCCTTTTTATCGCTGACGCTGCCAGATCCCCCACCTGAGAAATCACTGCCGCAATTGCACAGGCTAATGCACAGGCCACCCGGGGATTTCCTACATCTATCATCTTACCGCCATATACGCATGCGAAACCATAACCTAGAAGCGCTGCTCCCACTACGCCACCGACTGCCCCCTCAATCGTCTTCTTTGGGCTTAAAACCGGTACCAGCTTATGTTTACCAAACAGCATCCCTGCACAATACGCACAAGTATCACATCCCCAAGAGCTAAAAAAAATCAACCAAACCAGATAAATCCCATCCGTCATTGCCCGTACTTGATAGAGATAAGAAAGCATCACCGCTGCATAAAACACACCAAAAAATGCTACTGTCACCTCTTCTGTCCGATATTTCGGAAATGTAAATACATAGATTCCCATCAAAAACATCAAAGCAGCAATCGCCATGAGAATCACAAATTGCTGTCCTTCATACCACACCAGGCCATAATAAGCTATTGCTGTCAGATATCCCACGAATCCCAGGGGATTTTTCTCGATCTTCATTACACGGTATAATTCAAATAATCCCATAAGCGAGATCAGTCCTGCTGTTATATAAAGGAGCACCCCGCCTCTCCCTACTATTAGAATAGCAAGAATGACCAGAATAATACCACTAATCAGACGTTTTCCAAACATTCAGACTCCCCCTTTTCGTTACTGAATCCCGCCAAATCTCCGTTCCCGTTTATTATACGCCAGAATTGCCTTTTCCAATTCCTCTTTATTAAAATCTGGCCACAAACAATCGGTCACATAAATCTCTGTATAAGCCAGCTGCCATAACAAATAATTGGAAAGACGAATTTCTCCGCTGGTTCGAATCAACAGATCCGGATCTGGCATATCTGCCGTATCCAAATAAGAAGCCATCAACGTTTCCGTGATCCTCTCTTCCTGAATCAAGCCGGCTTTACAATCAGCAGCCAGATGCCGTACTGCTCGAATAATCTCATCCCGTCCGCCATAATTCACGGCAATCACAAAGGTCATTCCGGTATTTTCTTTTGTCTCTGACTCCAAACGATTAATCCCCTCAATAATGTCTTTATCAAATCGATTCCGGTCTCCAATCATTCGCACCCGCACATGATTCGCCGAAGCTATTTTTAACAGGCGTACCATATAATAACGAAACAACTGCATCAGCGCTCCCACTTCTTCCGCTGAACGTTTCCAATTCTCGGTAGAAAATCCATATACCGTAAGATATTCAATCCCCATTCGCGCCGCAATTTCCACCGTCTTCTCTACCGTCACACAGCCTTCCTTATGTCCCATCGTGCGCGGTAATCCCCGCTTCTTTGCCCAACGGCCGTTTCCATCCAGGATCAATGCCACATGTCTAGGAATGATCAATCCTTCTTGTTTTTTTTCCATCTTTTCCTCCCTAATCGCAATAATGGGACAGGAATATACATACCCCTGTCCCCCCATTTCTGATAATTGTCCTAAAAGCTATACGGTCATGATCTCCTTCGTCTTTTCCTCTACCGCCGCATCGATCTTGTCTATCATCTTATCGGTGATTTTCTGAATCTTCTCTGTCCCCAGTTTCAGATCATCTTCTGACATCTCGCCCGATTTCTCCATCTTCTTAAAGGTCTCATTGGCATCTCGGCGAATATTGCGAACTGCCACCTTGACGCCTTCGCCTTTCTTCTTTATATCCTTTGCCAAATCTTTTCTGCGCTCCTCTGTCAACTCCGGAAATACCAAACGAATCACATTACCGTCATTTGTAGGGTGAATTCCCAAATCTGACATATTGATCGCTTTTTCGATTGCCTTTAATAGGCTTTTTTCCCAAGGCTGAATTACGATCATCCTTGCCTCCGGAATATTGATATTGCCCACCTGTTGAATCGGGGTCGGTGTCCCATAATAATCCACTTTGATCTTGTCCAACACATGCGGATTCGCACGTCCGGCCCGAACCGTAGCAAAATCTCCCAGCAATACTTCCAAAGACTTGTTCATCTTGTCCTCATACATTTTTAATTGTTCCTGCATATTCCCCTCCTGTTATTCCACGGTCACTATCGTGCCGTTGATTTTTCCCTGTATGGCGTTGGCAATACTGTCTTTTTCATTCAAATCAAATACTGCCATAGGCATCTTATGCTCTAGACACATAATAGAAGCTGTCAAATCTACTACTGCCAGTTTTTTGTCGATAACCTCCTGAATAGAGATCGTATCATATCGCTTTGCCTGCGGATTTTTCGCCGGATCACTGTCGTATACTCCATCAATAGACTTCGCCAACAAAATACAATCCGCATCCATCTCAACTGCCCGCAACGTGATACCGGTATCGGTAGAAAAATAAGGATGCCCGGTACCACCAGCAAAAAATACTACCATACCTTTTTCAAAATATTTATTTGCCCGATCTTTGGAAAACAGCTGAGTCATGGCGCCACAAGCAAAAGGCGTCAAAATCTGAGTCTTCATTCCGGCATTTCGGAAAATCTCTGACACATAAATACAATTCATCACCGTAGCCAGCATCCCGATCTGATCTGCCTTCGTGCGATCGATGGCCTCACTGGTACGTCCTCGCCAAAAATTACCGCCGCCGATCACAATTCCCACCTGAATCCCCAAATCCACAGACAGCTTCACCTGACGAGCCACCTCTTTGACGGTGTCCTCGTCAAACCCAGTTTTCTTATGACCAGCCAGCGCTTCTCCGCTCAATTTTAAAAATATACGTCTTCTATTCATGAATCGATTCTCCTGTCGTGTTTCGCTATGGAGATATCATACCACATCCGTATCGTTTTGAAAAGAGAAAGCGCAAGTGTTTTTCATCCGGTTTTCTGTCATCCAAAATGAGAAAAGATACGAATCGCCAACAATACTGCCAAAATCGTCTTCCAGAGCCAGCGATTTTCCGACAAAAAAGCCCAAATATCAAAATTATATTCCGGCCGTTCTTTCTCTTTTCTCACCTTTTGGGGAGACATCCCATAAGTAAAAAGCCGTTTTGCATAGACATCCCGTTCCCATACTTTATCATAACCGATAATCTCATACATCAAAAAACGGATCTCCGGATATTTTTTCATAGCTCGTTCATTTTTCCACTGTTTGTATTTCCATCTCGATGCCTGATTCGTTTCTATCACACGATAAATACGACACAAGCCTATCATCGTGGACATATGGAGTTCTCCTCGTTCCTGTTCCAACCAGGCAAACAGCTTTGAGGTGAAAAATGGCGCATGTCCATATTCTTTGAATAATTCACTTTCTGCCAATGCATCCCAACTCTCCATCAAAGCCGGATAATCCTGTTCCCTTTGAGAAGCGCCATCCCGGCAACGTGTCTCCAGCTCTTTCATCTGATCTAACAAAACCTCCGGATCCACCCGGTTTGGGGTCTGTCGGACATCTTCTGGTTTTGGTAATCCCTGTTCGTCGGGCAAAGAGGCAGACTTTTGTTCCTGTTCGGTCTCCTCGTTTAATAACGCTTCCCATTTTTCATCAGAAATCTCCGTACAACAGAAATCCTCCGGATTCTCCGATGGTTCTCTTTTCTCTGACTGAAAATTCTCTGTCGAAAAATGTATCTCCGACTCTCTGTCTTCCCCGACTCGGGATGCATAATCCAGCGCTTTTTCATATGCCTGATGCAGCCGTTTAAATTCCTCGGGATGATCTTCCGGATGACAAACCCGACATTTTCTGGCGTATGCCTTTTTTATGATTTTTTTATTTCCTGTCGGAGTAAGCTCTAAAAGATCCCAAAAATTCTGCTCACCCATCACAGCTCACCAAGTCCTAATTTTTCTTCCAGATAATCAAAAACCTGTCCCACCTGTTTTTGTGCCGCATGAATCGCCGCTTGATTTTTCCCATTTATAACCGAATCCAGCCATTGACGATTCCTCATAACCACTTCCCGTTCCTCTCCTAACGACTCCTGATAAAGACGCTCTGCTCTCGCGAAAAGAAATTGATTTTTTTCTTCATCTCTGGATACGTATTTCAACTCCTTGATCTGAGCAATTTTTTGATTTAATTCTTCCTCACTCATACGAATCCCGCTGTTGATAATCACCTCCCGCGCTTTTTGGCCCACAAGGTTAGTCGCCTCTACTTCCAAAATCCCATTAATATCATAAGTAAAACGCACGGTTACCAGCCGGTTTCTGGTATCTCCCGGCGGAATTTCCAAATCCACTTTTCCTAGAAACAGATTTTTCTTACAGTACATGGACTCTCCCTGATATATTTTAATGTTGACTTTCGTCTGGGTCTGCGTACTTGGTTCAAAGATCTCTTCCCGGCTAAAGGGCAACACACAATTTCGTTCGATAATGGGCGAAAGCATCAATTCATGGCTGCTTTCATCCCAAACCCCAACGCCAAGTGTAAAGGGACAAATATCTGTCAATACAACGTCGCGGATCTCCTCCCTTCGTTCTTTAATCCCTGCATAAGTCCCTGCTCCTATAGCAACGATTTCATCCGGATTTGCTGCCAGCACCGGTTCTACCCCTGTAAAATGATGAATATACTGACGAATCACCGGCATTCGGCAAGTGCCTCCCACCAGCACTATCTTATCGATTTCCCCAATACTTATGGAAGCATCCCGCAGTGCTTTCCCAACCACTTCCTCCATCCGTTTCAAGATAGGCGCCGATACCCGTATCAAATCTTCCGAAGTAAAAATTAATCCCTTCTTTCCATCCGGACTATCCCATTCCATCATCCCGGCATTTTTCTCCGTTAGCTGGCGCTTGCACCATTCTGCGCTCTTCAAAAGTTCGAGCCGGTGCTGTTGGCAGAGATGATCATATTCCAAACCGTGCTCCCTGCAAAAATGTTCGGCGATTCGTTTATCAAAGTCATTGCCACCCAGTTTATTATCACCGGAAACTGCCAGAATCTCAATCATCTGGTCAAAACATTCCACTACCGAAACATCTAGCGTGCCGCCGCCAAAATCAATGACCAAAAAACTTTCATCCTCTTCGTTCTCCAGATTCCGACAGGAAAGAGCCGCCGCCGAAGGCTCATTTATCAGACGTTCCACCTTTAATCCGGCCAAAAGTCCCGCCTGCTTGGTAGCAAATCTTTGTTCGTCATTAAAATATGCCGGAACACTAATCACTGCCTCTTCTACCTGCTCTCCCAGATATTCTTCGGCATCTCTCTTCAACTGGCGAAGAATCATGGCTGACAACTCCTGAGAACTATACCACCGTTCTCCCAGAGAAGACTTATACATAGTCCCCATAAAACGTTTAAACGAAGCAGCACTCTGCTCCGGTTTTCGGATTCTCTTATCCTTTGCTACTGCCCCCACCCAGATCTCACCATTCTCCTCAGCCACCACACTTGGCGTCAGAAAAGATCCCAGCTGGTTGGGAATCAACACGGCATGTCCGTCCTTCCATACGGATACCAGGCTGTTTGTGGTGCCCAGATCGATTCCTATAATCGCCATACTTTTTCCTCCAACAGACGTTTTCTCTTACTCTTTCCTATCTTCCATTTTCCAAATATGATTCCAGGATAACCATTCCGGCTCCATTCCTGCCAGCACTTCTGCCCCTGGCTTTTCCACACAAAGTGCCGCCCGATAACCGGGATATGCAAATTCTGCAAATCCATATTTCAAGCGCTCTTTGTTGCGCTCTGCATACACTGGCGGACCCAAATGAATGCAAAACGCATTCATAGGCATCCGCATTCCCTTGCCTGTCAATTTTAGAAAGCTTTCTTTTAAAGTCCAAAAACGATAAAAGTTCTCTGTCTGCTCTTCTTCCTTTCCTGATTCCAGTGCCGCTATCTCTCCCACAGCAAAAAAACGATGGGCGATCCGCATATCCGGCACTGCGATCCGTTCTATATCACAGCCCACTTCCCAATCGGCAAAAACCGCCATCGCCAAGGTTCCGGAATGTGATAAATTAAAATGGATCTCCGGATAATCCCGCAAATACGGTTTCTCATCCGGCCCATAAACCATCACTACATCCCGTTCCCGAATTCCATATTGGAAAAGACCATAATCCAGCAAAAGCCCCGCCCCCAAAGAAAGAGCTTTTCCTTTGGCATAGCGAAAGCTTTCTATTTTTTGTTGTCTTTTCTCGGAAAGTCTTTCACACAAATGTCGAAATTCCGGTCCCTCTACGGCTACATCCTGCTGAAATCCAGAAACATCCAGAAGATATATCTGTATCCTCATTTCTTCTCTTCTACCGGCATCGTCTCTGTCGCCCCTTCTTCCTCACCGGTACTCCCGTCCCCCGTCAATATATCGATCTGGCACATCCGCATCGTCTCTAATGCTGCCTTATGCGTTTCCTCCGTTACTCCAGCACAGCACTTCGGATCTATCCGTATCACTGTACCAGGAAGCTTTGCGCGAAGCAAAAGTGCATTACTTACCACGCAGATATCCGTACACAAACCGGCTAATTCTATCTCCATCTCTCCCCTTAAACTTCGCTGATACAACTCTTTTGCCAACTCTTCGGAACCAAAAGTATACTTATCAAAAATCTTTGCTTCTGGCATAGCCGCTTTTACTTCCGGATGGATCTGCCATCCTTCACTCCCTTTGATGCAATGTATAACTGGTAGTTTTTTTCCTTCCAAAGTTTCCAGATAATTTTCAAAATGGGTGTCTCGGGTAGCATAAACCCTTTCTGGCTTATATTCTTTGATCTTTTTTACTACTGCCGGAACAATCGCCTGCGCCATTTCGCTTCCCAATGCTCCGTCAATAAAATCTTTTTGCATGTCAATCACAACCAGATATCGTTCCATAGTTCGCACCCTTATCCTTTCCTGTTAAGATATAATTATGATATATTTTCTCTATCTCTCCGTTGCCTGTCCAAGTAAACATTACTTGATTTAAGTATATCATACCTGCTTTTTCCTTGACAAGCTTTTCGGGATTTTTCTGTATTTATTAAAAGGTACGCCAGAAAGGGAGCGATGAGGGCCGGGAGCGGACCGGGTCAGAGCCGTTTGCTGTTTCGTGATTAAGGAGTTCTAAAACTTCCAAATTTTGCGAAAAACGAAACAAAAATGCCCAAACTCGCTTCGCTCAGACAGTGTGCATTTTCGTTTCAATGCAAAATTATGGAAGTTTAAGAACTCCTAAAATCCCTGCAAATGCAAACGGCTCTGACCCGGTCCACTCCCGGCCCCCATCGCTCCCTTCCTGGCTGATTATCGTAAATTCTTATTAAAATAAAAAACATTCCCTTTTCGAAACTATTTCCCAAAAAACAACCAAACAATACCCTCAGTGGAAAAAATACATATACCATGATCCGCCTTGGAGGAAGGAGTGGGGCAGCAGTCAGACTGTCAGAAAATTTTGACATGTGCAAGGATTTAGAAGTCCTTAAAGTTTTGTATTTTGCGTTAAAACAAAAATGCACACTGTCTGAGCGAAGCGAGTTTGGGCATTTTTGTTTCGCATTTAGCAAAATTCAGAACTTTTAGGACTTCTTAATCCCGAAACCGGAAAAATTTTCTGACAGTCTGACTGCTGCCCCGCTCCTTCCTCCAAGGCGTACCCTTCAATATACATCCCCACCCAAAAAATAAAGGACAGGATCCGCCCATTCACAGATCCTGTCCTTTTTATACACAACGAATCAACGAATTCCCTTTCACTTCCCTCTTTTAAACCGGATACGCCTTATTCTCCGTATCTGCCACTGCAGCATCCACCTTTGTCTGCTGTGCCTCCCGATATTTAAAGAACTCTTCTGCTACCTTCGGGAACAGCGCATACGAAAGCACATCTTCATCCTGCTGTTTCCAGCGGGCACACTCTTTCTCGAACTGAGGCAACTGAGGCGGAATCAGATCTGCTGGACGGCAGGTGATCGGAGTTTCCTCACCGATAATCTTCTTTTGCACCTCGGGATTAAACGGTTTCACCGTCTGTCCAAACTCACCCAGCATAATCTTCTTGGACTCCTTGGGTACTAACTTATAACGCTCACCAGCAATGACATTCATCACCGCCTGCGTACCTACGATCTGAGAAGAAGGAGTAACTAAAGGCGGCTCGCCAAAATCTTTTCTCACGCGAGGAATTTCCTCCAACACCTCGCGATATTTGTCCTCTTTCCCGGCTTCTTTCAACTGGGATACCAGGTTGGACAACATACCTCCCGGTACCTGATATTGCAGAGTCTTAATATTAACACCCAATACTTTCGGATTCAAAAGACCGCTCTTTAACACTTCCTCCCGAATCGGGGTAAAGTAATCGGCGATTTCCGCTAACTTTGTCTGATCTAACCCTGTATCATATGGGGTGCCGCGGAAAGTCTCTACCATCACTTCTGTAGCTGGCTGACTCGTTCCCAGAGCTAATGGAGACATAGCCGTATCAATAATGTCACAACCGGACTCTACTGCCTTTAAGTAAGTCATAGAAGCCACACCAGAAGTATAGTGAGTATGCAGATCAATCGGCAGCGCTGTGGACTCTTTCAATGCTGTCACCAGCTCCTGAGCCGCATAAGGAGTCAAAAGACCTGCCATATCTTTAATACAGATGGAATCTGCCCCCATGTCCTCAATCCTCTTGGCGATATCCTTCCAGTAATCCATCGTATAGGCATCACCCAGCGTATAACAAAGGGCAATCTGCGCATGCGCTTTCTCTCTATTTGCCGCCGTAACTGCGGTCTGCAGATTGCGTAGATCATTGAGACAGTCAAAAATACGGATAATATCTATCCCATTGGCCACAGACTTTTGCACAAAATATTCTACTACATCATCCGCATAGTGATTGTATCCCAGAATATTCTGACCACGGAACAGCATCTGAAGCTTCGTATTCTTAAAGCCTGCTTTCAGTTTTCTCAAACGCTCCCACGGATCTTCTTTCAGGAAACGCAAAGATGCATCAAAAGTTGCTCCGCCCCAACACTCTACTGCATAATAACCAATCTGATCCATCTTGTCAATGATGGGCAGCATCTGTTCGGTGCTCATTCTGGTTGCGATTAAGGACTGGTGCGCGTCACGGAGGACAGTCTCCACGATCTTAACCGGCTTTTTCTCTATTGCCATTTTATTTACCTCCTAATCATTATCAACAGAAATCCCCATATCATATTACACGCCAAAAATTGCCATAAATGTACCGGCCGCCACTGCAGTACCGATAACGCCGGCCACGTTTGGACCCATGGCATGCATCAGCAGGAAATTGGTCGGATCTGCTTCTGCACCCACCTTTTGAGACACACGTGCCGCCATTGGAACTGCAGATACCCCTGCAGAGCCGATCAGCGGATTCACTTTGCCACCCGTGAGTTTACACATAATTTTTCCAAAGATGACTCCGGCCGCTGTACCGAAAGCAAAAGCGATCAGTCCCAAAGCCACAATCTGCAACGTTGTCACCTTCAAGAATGCCTCTGCGCTGGTACTAGCCCCTACCGAGGTTCCCAGCAGGATTACTACAATATACATCAAAGCATTGCTGGCTGTCTCCTGCAGTTGCTTTACCACGCCTGACTCACGGAACAAATTGCCCAGCATTAACATACCTACCAGCGGAGCTGTGGTCGGCAGAATCAGACATACCACAATGGTAACAATAATGGGGAACAGGATCTTTTCCAGCTTAGATACCGGACGAAGCTGCTCCATCTTGATCTTACGCTCTTTTTCAGAGGTCATCAACTTCATGATAGGAGGCTGAATAATCGGTACCAGAGCCATATAAGAATACGCCGCCACCGCAATCGGACCCATAAACTCTGTCTGCCCTAATTTACCGGCCAGGAAAATAGAAGTCGGGCCGTCCGCGCCACCGATAATCGAAATAGCGGCAGCCGCCTCGTCATTGAAGCCCATAAAAATTGCCATAAAGTAAGCAGCATAAATGCCAAACTGAGCGGCTGCACCCAACAAAAAGCTTTTGGGATTTGCAATCAGCGGACCAAAATCCGTCATCGCTCCCACACCCATGAAAATCAAAGACGGCAGGATACTCCATTCATCCAACAGGAAGAAATAGTGAAGCAATCCGCCCACACCATTAGACATATCTTCAGGCCGTGCCATAATATCCGGATAGATATTGACCAACAGCATACCAAAGGCAATCGGAACCAAAAGAAGCGGTTCAAAACCATATTTGATCGCCAGCATCAAAAACACCAAAGCCACACCGATCATCAAAAAATTGCCGAAAGTAAGGTTGCAAAATGCTGTCTGCTGAAGAAGATTAGACATTGTCGTTGCAATATAATCCATTTTTATCCCTCCATAGTGGAACTTTTATTTGTAACACTTCAGATATCTGGAATGTTACCCTTATTCAGCAGATTAGTTCATGGTAGCAAGGGTTGCACCTGGTTCTACAGAATCGCCGACAGCCGCATTGATGCTGGCAATCGTTCCATCCTGAGGAGCTACGATATCATTCTCCATCTTCATGGCCTCCAAAACCATGATAATGTCTCCCTTCTTCACAGCCTGTCCGTTGCTGGCCTTTACAGCCAAAATTTTACCTGGCATAGGAGCTGTTACCACTACTGCCCCCTGAGCTCCAGCAGAAGCCGCCTTCGGAGCTGCTTTTGGCGCTGCCTTCGGGGCCGTTGCTACGGGAGCTCCCGTCGAGGCGCCTTCTTCTACCGTTACTTCATAAACATTACCATTGACTGTAATTGTATAATTCTTCATGATCCGAATCCTCCTAATTCTTCTATAAATAGTCTATGCTCTCTTCCACTTGGCTCCTGATGCACGTTTGATCGAACGTACCACCAGACCATCTGCAGAAGTATTATCGAATGATGCAATTGCCGCAGTAATCACTGCCACAAGTTCCAAATCATCGGTCAGATCTTCCTCTTCTACCGAGACCGGAGCCGGAACGGGAGCCGCCACAGCTGCGGGAGCCGGAGCCTTTGCCTGGTTCTCAAATGCATTGATGAACTTAAAGCAACTGATGAGCAGAGAAATAAAAATCAGTACCAAAAATACCGTTCCCATACCCATCGCCGTATTCATGCCTGCTTTTGACAACTTCTCACCCACCGTATACTCTGGAGTGAAGGAAAAAGATGTGGGGACCGGCATTCCCTGAGCTCCATCTTCATAAAATGCCTTGAATTCAACCTTGCGTTGCGTAAAGCTAGCGGTCACCACACACTCATAACCGCCGTCCTCGGTGGCAACTGCCTGGCTGGAAAGAATCTCCACAAAATCGCCAGTTTCATTCATCACACCCTTCCAGGCTGTGAAAAGACCTGCTGTCACGTCATCCTTCTGTTTGAGCGCAGACGCTTCTGCCTCCTCAACCTCCTCTGCCGGAAGCTCCGTACAGAGTTCAAAAATCCCCTCGGTAACAGAACATAGTCCTTCGGAAAGTTCTGCATCCAGAGTCTGACCGGGATCCTCCGCCCCAGAACACGCAGATAGGGCAAACAGACAGAACACCATGCATACCATTAACCACAATCGTTTTATATTCTGTTTCATATACACGTCACCTCATTCTAGACCGTTCCGTGTTTTCTGTCCGGACGATCCTCTCTCTTGGTAAACAGCATCTCAAACGCAGCAATCACGCGCTTTCTGGTATCGCAGGCTTCAATAATGTCATCTACATAGCCTCTTCTGGCCGCTGCTGTTGCACTAGACTGCAGATCCTGATACAAAGTTGCCTTTTCATTGATCAGAGACAGACTATCATCTGCCTTTGCCAGCTCGTCTGCATACATAATCTTGACTGCTGCTGTCGGATCCATCATGCCAATGGAGGCGGTCGGCCATGCATAGACTACATCTGCACCAATGGATTTGCTGTTCATCGTCAGATACGCAGTCCCATAAGCCTCACCCACAATCACAGTAACCTTGGGAACACTGGCATTGGCAAAAGCATATGTCAGACGTCCTGCATTTTTGGCAATCTTACGCTCTGTACACTTACTGGCCTTATATCCCTTCACATTCACCAGAGTCAACAGCGGAATATTGAAAGCATCACAGAAAGAAACAAACTTCTCTGCCTTTTCACAACCATGAGAGGTGAGCACTGCCTCATACTCTTCTTCCTTCACGCCATTTTCTCCATATAATTCAGTACGATTTGCCACACAGCCAACCGTGCTGCCATTCAAACGAATAAATCCTGTCACCATAGATGGATCATAAGCTTTCTTCACTTCCAGGAAAAATCCGTTGTCTGAAAGCTGAGTTAAGGCAATATCCGTAGCGCCCACACAATTCTCCAGTCCTGCACATATACGGTTCAAATCATCGCTGCATTCGCTGTAGGACATGTCATCCTCATTATTGGCAGGAAGAATGGAAATCAGAGTACGAATTTGATTTAACACACCATCTTCATCGCCAACAAAATCCACCAGACCGGTGTCTCCGCTCTGGAACGCAGCACTAGAAGTATCACATTTTTCTATGCGATTGCCCTCAAGAGCATTGGGAGAATTGACAAAAAGCTTTGCTTTCTTTTCTTCCATAAAGATGAAATCCGCCATTGCTGAAGATACAGCCATCCCGCCACCACAGGTGCCGAACACTGCTGCAATCTGGGGAATCACACCAGATGCCATCGCCTGACTCAAATACATCTGGCCAAAACCATGCAAGGCATCAGTTGCCTCCTGAAGACGCAAGCCTGCGCAGTCAATCAGCCCGATTATTGGCGCTCCCATCTTCATCGCCATGGAATAAATGTCGGAAATCTTTTTGGCATGCATCTCACCCAAAGAACCGCCTAATACAGCAGCATCTTGACTGTACACATACACAAGGCTTCCCTCGATGGTCCCGTAGCCGGTAATCACGCCATCTGCTGGAGTTTCCTTGTCAGTCATATTGAAGTCGGTTGCTCTTGCAGTAATGTAAGAACCTACTTCAACAAAACTGTTCTCATCAAGCAGTGCATAAATTCTGCTACTTGCTGACGTTTGTGCTGAATTACTCATTTTGCAATCCTCCATTTTAAAATATTGACGGCATTGTCTAAAATCGTTAAACTTTTGACAATATTCCGTATAGTAACTCCAAATTTCTGCCAATTATAATTGTATAATGTTATGAGGTAAAATTCAAGCAGTTTTTGCTTTTTTTTCAAAAGATGACAAATTTTCACAAATGCTTTCTTATAAATCTCTCCCAAACCTGCCGAACACAATATTTGAAATCTCTGCGTGCGATATCGCGATCGGCATAAAGTGGATCTTTGCGTATCAATTTCCCATCCAAATAATATCCAATATGTCCAATTAACTCCCCCTGTTCTACTGGTGCCTCCAGAATATCCGGAAGTTCTTCCCGAAGTTCCACCTGTTCATCCTTTGCTAACAGCAGCCGCAGATGCTTATCTTTTTCTGCCAGTCTGGTTACTGGTTTTATCATCGCCTGCCTGGTCCCTTCTATAATGCCATCCCGAACCGGAATCCCTTTTGCAACAGGTTCCTTATAGACATCCCGATACTGAAAATGAGATTTTCCATAATTGAATAGCTCTCTCGCATCCGCCCATTTGTAAGTCTTATGAGGCGGCCAGCCACTGCCCAGTAATGCCAGCACATAGGTTCTCCCCTCGTCCTCGAGAGCCGCCACATAGGAATAACCCGCTCCGCCAGTAAAGCCTGTTTTGCCACTCAACAATCCCTTCATCATAGATAATAACGCATTATGATTGACACAGGAAAACGAGCGATTCCCTTCTACATCTGTAAATGTATGGTTGGATGCACGAGTGATTTCCAAAAACTCCTCTCGCTTTGGCGATTGTCGAACACAGTAACGCATGATAGTTGCCAACTCTTTCGCCGTTGTCCCATGTGTATATTGTTGACCATCTGGCGCCGTGTATGTCCTGTCCAAACCATTCGGTGTAAGAAAACAAGTTTTTTGGCAGCCAAGTTCCCGGGCCTTTTGATTCATCAAGGCGGAAAATCCTTCTACGCTGCCGCCAATCTGTTCCGCAATCATGACTGCGGAATCGTTGTGAGACTCCAGCATCAATGAATAAAGCAGATCTTTCATATAAAACTGAGTCCCTTTTCCCGCTCCCAAATGAACCTTCGGTTGAGAAGCTGCTGTCTCTGACATGGTACAGATATCAGAAACTGCTCCCTTTTCCAAGGCCAGAATGCAAGTCATAATCTTTGTTGTGCTGGCCATAGGACGAAAAGTATCCCCTGCTTTTTCATATAAAATGCGACCGGTATCTCCATCCATCAAAACTGCTGACAAAGCATGAAGTTGGACAGAATTCTCTTCTGTATTTTTTTCTTCTTTTGCTGTTCTGATTATTCCCCTATTTGTGGATTCCAATTCTGATGTCAGGGAAATCTCCGAAGCTTTTGCAAAATACTCCGGGGATGTTTGCTCCTTTTGGTCACTTTGGAATGTTGCGGATGACTGGATCCTTATCACCGATACCTGAGAAATTCCTGCAAGATTCTTTGGTTGTATTTGCACACTCCCCCAAAAAGCAAAGCCGATGGTGATTCCCACCATCAGCCCATGTACCCGATTTGTTTTACCCATTGTCCCACTCCTGCACATGATTACTCTATCTTATTCCTGCAAGAAAAGGATTATTCTCTAATTGTTCCATTGCTTTCCCAAAATTATTAACTTTTTTCCGCAAACTTTTTCACAATCTCTATTAACATATCGACTACTTTTTCCATCGACTGAATACAGATGTACTCATGAATTCCATGAAAGTTCTCGCCACCGGTACACAGATTCGGACAGGGAAGGCCCATATAAGACAAGCGAGCTCCGTCGGTACCGCCTCGAATGGGCACTACTTTTGGCTCAATTCCTACCTTTTCCATCGATGCTCTGGCGATGTCAATCAGATAAAAATGAGGTTCTATTTTCTCTCTCATATTGTAGTAGGAATCTTTCATGGAAAGTTCCACCGTACCCTCCCCATATTTTCCATTGAGAAACTCTGCAACCCGAATAAGCAATTGCTTTTTTTCTTCAAATCTTTCTCGATCGTGATCCCGGATAATATAGTCCAACTGCGCCTTCACCATATCTCCTTGTATATCTGTAAGATGAAAAAATCCTTCATACCCCTCTGTGTACATGGGATTTTGAGCCGCTGGAAGCATCTGGTGAAATTCCATGGCTATCAAGGAAGCATTTTTCATAATATTTTTGGCAGATCCCGGATGGACTCCCCGGCCATGGATCCGAACTCTGCCTGACGCGGCGTTAAAATTTTCATATTCCAGTTCTCCCAAAGAACCTCCGTCCACCGTGTAAGCCACATCCGCTCCAAAAAACTCCACATCAAATCCGTCGGTTCCCCGTCCCACTTCCTCATCTGGAGTAAAACCAATGCATATTTTTCCATGAGGAATCTCAGGATGTGCCAGAATATACTCTGCCATAGACATAATTTCCGCCACCCCAGCCTTGTCGTCGGCTCCTAACAAGGTAGTTCCATCCGTCACGATCAAATCCTGCCCCACATAACGTGTCAAAGAAGGAAATTCTCTGGATGATAAAAAGATCCGCCGCTGTTCATTTAAACAGATATCGCCTCCATCATATTGGGTAATCGTCCGAGCTTTCACATCCTTTCCGGGGGCATCCGGAGAGGTGTCCATATGCGCGATAAATCCCAAAGACAAAGCTGTCTCTGCTGTCGTAGCCGGGATCGTGGCATAGACATAGGACTGACTGCTGACTGTCACATTTTCTGCCCCCATGACACGCAGTTCTTCCGCTAGCATCTCTGCCAACCGTCGTTGCTTTTTTGTACTGGGAATCGTTTCTTGTTCCTCTTCTGATTGGGTATCCATTGACACATAACGCAAAAATCTCTCTATCACCTTCAACATATTTTCCTCCATTCCATAAACTGCTCACCGGTTAGCCAGCTCTTCGGTAATCTCCTCCCAAGTAATATCTTTTGCCGCCATGAGCACCATCATGTGATACAGAAAATCCGAGATCTCATATTTAATTTCCTCCGGATCCGGATTCTTGGCCGCAATCACAATCTCTGTGGCTTCCTCTCCCAGTTTTTTCAGAATCTTGTCGATTCCCTTATCCAATAGATAATTGGTGTAAGAACCTTCTTTGGGATGGATCTTTCGATCCTGAATCACTGCATACACATCTTCAAATACCTTTAGCGGATTGGTCTCTTTGTGCTCTTTCTTCGCCAGAGTTCTGAAAAAACAGCTGATGTTCCCGGTATGGCAAGCCGCACCAATCGGATGAACTCTTGCCAAAATGGTATCATTGTCACAGTCCACATGGAGAGATTTTACATACTGGAAGTGTCCGGAAGTCTCTCCCTTCAACCACTGGGACTTCCGGCTGCGACTGTAATAATTCATCTTTCCAGTTCTTAAGGTATCCTGAAACGCCTGTTCATTCATGTACGCCACCATCAGTACCTGTTCCGTTTTGTAGTCCTGAACAACAACTGGAATCAATCCATCCTCATTGGTCTTAAAACTGCTCCATTCCATTGTACTGTGAAAAGTAATTACATTCTGTCCACGCTTTTTCAGTTCGCCCTTCAGCTCCATATAACTGCCTTCGTTTTCCTCCGGCACAGTCAGAACCACACCGGCACAATGGTCTGCCGCCATACATACAGAAATCACCGGAAGCTCTCGCTCATTGCATAAAATAAGAAAGGGTCCTTCCTGGCTGGTATAAGACCCTGACTCCAGTATTTCCACATTGCTGCCCACATCCAGCAAAATCATGGATGCCCCCAGCTGCAAAAACTCTGAAACCCGGCCCAAAAGATGAGGAGAAGGAAGATGAACATAGATCTTTTCGCTGCCAAACCGATCCGCAGCCTCCTTAATCAAATCTACATTATCCATATCGGAACCGTCCAAAAATACTGCCTTTGCTCCGGCATAAAGATATTTTTTCACATCCTCCAGCCGCCGCACCCGGCCGCCGGTAAGAATAGGAATGTCCATAACCCGAGCCAGCTCTTTTATAATGCCAATCGTTCGCTCATGATCCGCATCGCTTTCCGACAAATCCCATAACAATAGTTCGTCTGCTCCATTATCGTTATAATAATGTGCCAGAGCATTTAACGAACGGTTGCTGATTTCTTCCACACGATTTAAAAGTACTGCACTCCCCTCCCGACAACCGATTCCTGCCAGCAGCTTCTTTCTCTCTGCCATTGTTTCCCTCCTCTTTTTGCTATTAGCTTTTCCTTCCCTATCGATAATGACCATTTTATTTATTATTTCTGTCCCCTTCATAACGGGCAATTGCCGCTGACAGATGAATCCGCTTCTCATACAATGCTTTCCCGATAATCGCTCCTTGAATCCCATTTTCATAAAGGGCTTCCAAGTCTTCCATCGAAGATACCCCGCCAGAAGCAATTACATCCAGCCCAGTCTTTTCTGTAAGCATTTTCGTGTAAGATACATTCGGACCGACCAGCATACCATCGCGGGAAATATCCGTGTATACAATATGCTGCACCCCATATGCCTTCATCTTCAGGCACAGCGCTACCGCTGCCATTTTGCTAGTACGTTCCCAGCCATCTACGGCCACCATACCATCTCGGGCATCCACGCCAACCACAATCTTCTCTGCCCCGAACTCTTCCACAAGCTCTCGAATAAATTCCGGTCGCTCTACCGCCTTAGTCCCAATAATACAGCGATTCACCCCCAAATCCAGCATATACCGGACTGCCTCTGCACTGCGAAGACCACCGCCTAACTCCACTGGCACATCCACCTGTTCCACAATCGCCCGAATCGCCGGCTCATTCACGGAATGGCCTGCCAATGCCCCGTCTAAATCCACCAGATGAAGAAAAGTGGCTCCCTGTCCGGTCCACAGCTTTGCCATATCTGCCGGACTATCCCCATATACTTTTACATTGTCAAAAAGTCCCTGTGTCAGACGAACACATTTGCCGCCCTTCATGTCGATCGCCGGATATAACTGCATTTTTTCTGCTCCTTCTCTGCCATGATTTTTCTTGTTGATTCCATACCTCTCTACAAACTTCCTTTTGTCGACAACACTCCACTGATTCGCTCATCCCGTCTGGTAGCCTCATCCAATGCCTTGGCAAATGCTTTGAAAGCCCCTTCGATAATATGGTGGTTATTGCTTCCTTCTATCTGCTTTATATGCAAATTCATAGCCGCACCGTAAGAAACCGCATAAAAAAACTCTCGCACCATCTCCGTTTCCAAATCTCCCACCTTTTCCCGATTCAACTGCAAATCATAGACCAGATAAGGCCGATTGCACAAATCCAAGGCGCAGAGTATCAATGCCTCATCCATAGGAAGAATCCGGGAACCATAACGTGCAATTCCCTCTTTATCCCCCACCGCCTGTCTGATAGCATTTCCCAGTACAATCCCTGTATCCTCAATGGTGTGATGCGTATCTACCTCCAGATCTCCTTTCACCTTCACGGTCAAATCAAACAATCCATGACGAGCAAACCCATGAAGCATATGATCAAAAAAACCGATTTTTGTATCAATCTGCGCTTGCCCGCTCCCATCCAGATTCAGGGTTAGAGAAATATCTGTCTCCCTAGTAGTTCTGGTAATCGAGGCAATTCTGCTTTGTGCTATTTTTTTCTCCATAGAAACAAACCTCCCTGTTTTCCAATGTCATTTAGATAAGGAAGCGAGAAACGTAGTCAAGGAAAAGGGAAGAGAAGCAATGAGAAATAGTCTGCGGATTTTGACTTTGCAGAGATTTAGAAGTCCTTAAATCCCTGATTTTTGCGTTGAAACGAAAATATACACTGTCTGAGCGGAGCGAGTTTGTATATTTTCGTTTTGTTTTTAGCAAAAATCAGGGGTTTTAGGAATTCTTAATCTCGAAACCGGAAAAAGGAGCAGACGGTTTTGGCAATGCTTCTCTCCCCTTTTCCTTGACTACGTTTCTCGTTTCCTTATCTAAATGACATTGCCCTTTTTTCCCATTCAATTTTCTCTCTTTAATGAGGTCGTTCTGCTCCCTTTTTTATCTTTCTCTGCATCAATCCGCACTTGGCTGTACATACCAATTCGTTTTTCTGTCTTGATATGTCCGATTGTTTTTTCTATATCTCTACTCCTCAAACCGCACTCGGATCGAATTGGCATGCGCTGTCAAGCCCTCTGCCTCGGCAAATGCCTCGATATCTCTGTGAATTGGTTCCAACGCCTCTTTGGAATAATAAATAATGCTGGATTTCTTCACATAATCATCCACTCCCAAAGGAGAGAAAAATTTTGCTGTTCCATTGGTGGGAAGCACATGGTTCGGACCTGCAAAATAATCCCCTAAAGGCTCCGAACTGTACTCGCCCAAAAAAATTGCTCCTGCATTCCGAATTTTTGTCATTACCGCAAAAGGATTGCGCGTCACAATCTCCAAATGCTCTGATGCGATCTGATTGGCTGTATCAATGGCATCTGCCATAGAATCCGCCACCAAGATATATCCATAGTTTTCTAAAGACTTCTTAAGAATTTCCCGTCGGGAAAGATTTTTAAGAAATTCCTCGACTTCTTCTGAGACATTCTTTGCCAGCTCCATGCTAGTGGTGACTAGAATGCCGCTGGCCAGTTCATCATGCTCTGCCTGAGACAGCAGATCTGCCGCCACATACCGAGGATTGGCACTATCATCAGCTAACACCAGAATCTCACTGGGCCCAGCAATACTATCAATGCTCACATGTCCATAAACTGCTTTCTTTGCCAGCGCCACAAAAATGTTGCCGGGACCGGTAATCTTGTCCACCCGCGGAATCGATTCTGTTCCAAAAGCCAATGCCGCAACCGCCTGGGCGCCCCCTACCTTATAGCTTTCCGTCACTCCTGCCAGATGCGCCGCCGCCAGAGTCACCGGATTCACTTTACCATCCTTTCCCGGCGGCGTCACCATCACAATCCGCTCCACTCCCGCCACCTTAGCCGGAATGATATTCATCAGCACCGAAGACGGATAAGCTGCCTTTCCTCCGGGCACATACACGCCCACGCTGGCTAAAGGCGTTACCTTCTGCCCTAGTATGACACCGTCTGGTTGACTGTCAAACCAGCTGTATTGTTTTTGCTTCTCGTGGTATTCCCGAATATTTTTCATGGATTTTTTCATTACAGAAAGCAACGATGGTTCTACTAGAGAAAGGGCTTCTAAAATCTCCTCCTCTGTCACACGCAGCTGTTCTGCCGACAAGTTCACACCATCAAATTTCTCTGTGTATTCTATCAGCGCTTCATCTCGGCGATTCCTCACATTTTCCACAATTTCCTGAACCCTGTCCTCATAACCGCTATAATTGTTGGGATCCCGTTTCAATAAGCAGGCGAGAATATCCTGCTTGCTTTGTTCATTCAGTTTGACAATTCTCATTTTTCCCTCCATTCTCTGTCAAAAGCATTGGACAGAGGCTCTTTTTTCCTTTTATCATTCGCAATTTCCCTGCATTAGCCGTTTCATCTCTCGTATCATTCTTGTGATTCGCTCATTCTCTCGCTTCATACTCACCTGATTTACCACCATCCGGGCCGATAACGGACAGACCTCCTCTAATACCTCCAGACCATTCTCTCGCAAGGTAGCGCCTGTTTCCACAATATCTACGATAACTTCTGCCAGACCCACAATCGGCGCCAATTCAATGGAACCGTTCAACTTGATAATTTCCACCGTCTGATGCTTTTTATTGTAAAAATAATCTTTAGCAATAGACGGGTACTTTGTTGCCACTCGAATCAATTGATGATGCTTCAAATATTCCCTTGCTGATTCCGGCCCACATACACACATCCGGCATCGTCCGATTCCCAGATCCAGTACCTCATACAACTTCCGCCCCTCTTCTAGGATCGTATCTTTTCCCACAATTCCAATATCTGCAGCGCCATATTCCACATAGGTAGGCACATCGTTTGCTTTGGCCAAAAAAAACCGCATTTTCAGCTCCTCATTGGTAAAAATCAGCTTTCGAGAATTCTTATCCTTCATCTCTTCGCAGGTAATACCAATCTTTTCAAACATCGCCAAAGATTTATTCGCCAGTCTGCCCTTGGCAAGGGCAAAGGTCAGATATCTCATTTCGCTCCCATCCTTCCCTTTTTAAAAATACTCTTCCCAATTCCGCATCTTTATCTGCCCGCTTTCCACCTGATACTCTGTCACCTGCTCTCCCTCTCCTGTTAAATACAAGAGCATTCTCATCTGGTGCCGCCTGGCATAGGACACATACTCTGTCACTGACTGATCCACTGGCTTGCGAATCAGTTGTACAGCCTGGCCTTCTGTCCGAAAATGCTTAGCCAAACCAACTGCCTTTGTCCTGGCTCCTGGCTCATACAATACCATCTGTTCTACTCTATCCACCTTTGTCACAATCCGTTGACGAGAAAGAGCCAGCATTAACCGATCCACTACGATGGCAAATCCTACTGCTGGGGTATTCTTCCCAAACTGCACCAAAAGCTTGTCATACCGTCCTCCCGTCACCAAATACTCGCCCGTGCCATAGGTATATGCCTTAAAAATAATTCCGGTATAATAAGAATACTTACTCAGCATCCCCAGATCATAAGACACATAATCTCCCAACCCATAGCTGTCAAGAATCTCTTGCACCCGTTCTAGACGGTCGATGGCCTGGAGAGAACGTTTATTTGCCGTCATGCTTCTGGCCAGACGGATCTTCTCTATGTCCCCGAACAATTCCGGCAGCTTTAAAAACACGCGTTTCTGCTCTTCTGGCATCGTCTGTTCCGTCAAAAGCTCCTCTACCCCAAAATAATTTTTATTCTCAATCAGTTCCTGGAGCTGGTTGCTGGTCTCTTCATCCATACCGGCTTCCTCTACCAGCCCCCGATAAAATTCCACTTGTCCTAACTCTACCTGGAATTCCTGCAGACCCGTGGATTTCAGGGCATCGATCACCATGGCAATCATTTCCGCATCTCCATCGCTGGAATCATCTCCGATAAGCTCGGCTCCTGTCTGTGTTGTCTCATTGAGTCTGCCTTGGTAGCTGGCCCCATTCAAATACGTCTGTCCCAGATAGCAAAGCCGCAAAGGACCTGTCTCATCCATAAAATATTTTGCCACACAACGGGCAATCGGCGGTGTCATATCCGGACGCAACACCAAAGTGTTATTCTCCCGATCAAAAAACTTGTACATTTCTCTAGTGTTCGCGCTTCCCCGCTCTTTTTTAAAAATATCAAAAAATTCATAGGTAGGAGTTTCTATATTCTGATAACCATATAAATGGAATATTTTTTGAATCTTGTTCTGAACCGCCATCTTTCTGGCACATTCTTCTGCATAAATATCCCGAACCCCTTCTGGGGTATGTAGCAACTGTCTGCTCATCTTTTTCCCAACTTTCCCTGAGTTTTATTGTCACTTTCATATAGTAAAGTGATAATTTAACAACGCGTCCTCTGATTATAGAATAATATACGCTCCTTGTCAATCTCTGGTTTTTAAATACCTGCAATGACAAAATGGATCCTACTATACTTCCCCAGTCTTTTCCTTTACCCGCTCCATCCGCTCGCTGTCCATACCGAGAGGAAGCATCCAGGGAAGGCGATAAGGACTGTCTTTTCGACTATACAGATTCTTCTGAATCTGTTTTCGCATTATAATAGCGGCCTCGGCCTGCTGGCCAAACTCTCCCCTTCGCCATCTTGTATACGCCTCCAAATAACTCTCTGCCAATTCCTCCCAGTCTTGAAACACCTTTTGCATGATATTTCCCACAATACAGGAGCGTTCCAGCATCTCCTTCTTCGTCAGCCAGCCTGCAATATATCCCATACCCAACAGCTGATTCGATCGGCAAAGCTCCCATGCCCGATCATACTGAGTCGTACAGTCCCAAAATCCCGTTCCCCTGCTCATATATTCTACCGTATCCAGCAGATCTTCGCGATTTTTGATCTCCCAATCCTCTTTAAGCACCCGGATCGTCAGTTTTCTGCTGTCTTCATCCTTTGGACGTCCCCCCAAATACAGAGGGCTGGCAACTGTGTTGGGCGCTGCCATCCTTCCTTTATAATTCAGCTGTCCGAAATGCTGGGCCCAATTCGCATAGGTTCCCAAAATCCATCGTTCCTGCTCCGTCTGAGGCGTGGAAGCCCGTTCTTCTTTCTTTTTTAGAAGCAGATCAATCACCACGCTAGAAACCAGGCCCACCACCAACCCGGCGGCCATCATTTTCAGCTGCCATTCTTTCTTGATCTTTCCTAGTTCTGGAAGTTCCACACCGAAATCTCCCTCCATATCCAGATACCCGTCCTTATAGGTAATCCAGCTGGCGGCCTCTGCTTCCGTTTGTACTTCCTCTGGCCATGGCCTCAATATGCCGATAGGATAAGTAACGATTGCATGATCAAAATTCTTGGTAAGTGCTCCTTCCTCTAAGACAAATTCCTCTGTCTCTGCCTCAAAATGAATCCTGGCGGCGATCACCGTCCCATCCTCCAAAGTGATTTTATTATAATAGGTATCCCCTATCATCTCGCCGCTGCTTCTTGTCCAATCACCAAACTCCTCATTTTTCAGCACAAATGGTTCTCCACTCTCCATTTCCTGCAGCGTGGTTACTACGGGAACACTCCCATCTGCCACACTCCCGATACTGCCTGGCGATACATCAATCTTGTCCGCTTCCTTATGATAAATCTTCGGCCCAATCACTGCAAAACCCAGAGCTCCCCACAAACCGATCACTGCCAGAAGTCCCACTGCCAACACTTTTTCCCTGGTGGTACTGTGTCCGATATAAACTCTTGTAACTGCCATGTTGCAATTTCTCCTTTTTATTAGAATTTTTAATAAATCTAACGATTGTCTTATCTACATCTTATATGTTACACTTTTATATCATACCATCACTGGGAGGACTCACAAAATGGGTGGATTTTTTGGCGTTACATCAAAAGAAGACTGCGTCATGGATCTCTTTTTCGGAACGGACTATCATTCCCACTTAGGAACCCGTCGGGGCGGCATGGCTGTCTACGGCGCAAATGGTTTTCAACGAAGCATTCACAATATAGAAAATTCCCCGTTCCGTACCAAGTTTGAACGGGACGTAGAAGAACTCACAGGCAATTCCGGCATTGGTTCCATCTCAGACAATGAACCACAACCGTTGCTGATCCAGTCTCATCTTGGCAGCTATGCCATCGTCACCGTAGGTAAGATCAACAACGAAGAAGAATTGATTCATCAGGCATTTGAGAACGGCCACATTCATTTCATGGAAATGTCCGGCGGTCGGATCAACGCTACCGAATTAACTGCTTCCATCATCAACCAAAAGCAAAGCCTGGTTGAAGGACTTCTCTATGCGCAGGAGATGATCGAGGGTTCCATGACCATTCTGCTTCTGACTCCTGAGGGTATCTATGCCTCCCGCGACCGCTATGGACGCACTCCGGTCGTGATCGGCAAAAAGGACAATGCTTACTGTGTTTCCTTTGAGAGCTTTGCCTACATCAATCTGGGCTATCACGATTGCACAGAACTAGGTCCCGGAGAGATCGCTCTCATCAGTGCTTCTGGCATTCAGTCCTTAAGTCAGCCCCGGAAAGAGATGAAGATCTGTTCTTTTCTTTGGGTTTATTATGGCTACCCCACCTCCAGCTATGAAGGGGTCAACGTGGAGGAAATGCGCTACCGTTGTGGTGAGATCCTGGCCCAGCGGGATCTTGGCTGTGGTGAGAACGGTTGTTTGGGATGTTCTGCCAAAACCAAACAAACCATCCGTCCGGATATTGTCGCTGGTGTTCCGGATTCTGGAATCGCTCACGCCATCGGCTATGCCAACGAATCCGGCATTCCCTTTGCCCGTCCTTTCATCAAGTACACTCCCACCTGGCCCCGTTCCTTCATGCCACAAAATCAGAGCCAGCGAAATCTGATCGCCAAAATGAAGCTGATTCCGGTGGACGCTCTCATTCATGGCAAAAGCTTGTTGCTGATCGATGATTCTATCGTCCGCGGCACACAACTTGGCGAGACTACAGAATTTTTGTATCAAAGTGGCGCTACAGAAGTTCATATCCGTCCGGCCTGTCCGCCCTTGTTGTTCGGATGTAAATATTTAAACTTCTCCCGCTCTAATTCCGATCTGGATCTGATCACCCGCCGGATTATCCGAGAACGGGAAGGCGATGACATCACTCCTCAGCTGCTGTCCGACTACGCCGATCCGGACAGCCAGAATTATCGAGAGATGGTAGAAGAAATCCGCAAACGATTGAACTTTACTTCCCTCAAATTCCACCGCTTAGACGATCTGATCGAATCCATCGGACTTCCGGCAAACGCTCTCTGCACCTATTGCTGGAGCGGCAAAGAATAAGGATTATTTCACTAGAACCGTAGTATAATAGCTGGCCTTCTCCGGCATTGCGGTTATAACATCATAAATATGTTCGTTGGAAAAGCCACAGTTTTCCACCATCACCGCCGTCATATCCTTTTCCTGCAACGTCTGTTTTACTCTGGAAAGTTTGGAACCCGCTTTCATAAAGACCTTGCTGCCCGGGTAATCCAGCGCTTTTTCAATGTCGTAGCTGGACGGAATAATATGCAATTGCTCTGAGCGATCTGCCAGGCTCTCCCCCATCCTGGCCGCCACAGCACAAAAAGAAGGAATGCCATTGATAATCTCTACTGAGTAGCCCTGCGCTTTTACCAGTCGATGAATATAAATATATGTGGAGTAAATGGTCGGATCTCCCAACGTCAGATATGCCACATCCTGGCCTTCCTTCAGCTCTTCTATAATCCGCTCTGCTGCCATCTCATAACTTTGAGCCAATATTTCGGGATCTTTGGTCATCGGTGTTGATAAAGTCAAACATTTCTTTTTCTCCAAACCTGCTACCGCCCCCTCGGCAATGCGGTAACTCACAGCATGATCCCGGTTCTCACCAGGTACTGCTATTACCGGACAACTTTCAATCGTTTCTATTGCTAGAAGCGTCATTAGCCGAGGGTCTCCCGGCCCCACTCCCACTCCATATAATCTTCCGCTCATGTCATCATCTCCACTTTTTTTCTTATTTTTCGAAAATGCATTCCCATCGCCCCTATCCAGACCCCCAGAGTGTTCAGCACTAAATCATCCAACTCCGAAACTCCAGTTCCCCACAAAAACTGCATACTCTCAATCCCAAGAGAAAACAAAAATCCCCAAAACAGAATTCTCCCAATCTCCTGCTTTTTTCCAATTCCATAGCAAAAAACGCCAAAGGGTACGAACCAGATCACATTTCCTACAAAAAGATAAAAAAAGGTAAACCATCTGCCCTGCCGCAACAAAAGAATATATTCTTCCAAGAAAGTAAAATTTATTTTTCCATTCTGAAGTAAATATCCCAGGCGAAAACTACTCCGGAACACCGTAATCCGCAGCAGTAACCCTAGATATACAAGAAAAATAATCAACAAAAGCCTTTTTTTAAAATTTTCTTTCATCACTTCTTTGTCCTTGGTTTTTTCTCTTCCTCCCGATCATTGGTCAGTCTGGCCTTGTCCAACAGATAAAAAGCCAAACTCAGTGCCATTCCTACCACACAAGCCAACACCATACCCGTAAGCTGGATATTGCCAATTCGGATCGCAATTCCAGAAAGTCCAGCTACAAAAATCACAGAAGTCAAAGCCTGATTGCGAGACTTTCCAAAATCCACCTTTGAATCCACTAGAATTCGCAATCCAGAAGTACCAATCATTCCATACAGCAAAAAGGATATCCCACCGATTACAGGTCCTGGAATCGTACTGATTAACATAGATAGTTTACCTACAAAAGAACAAACGATCGACAGCACGGCGGCCCCAGCAATCACATAAACACTGTACACACCAGTCATCGCCATGACGCCAATATTTTCTCCATAAGTAGTGGTAGGCACGGAACCAATCAAACCAGAAATCATGGTAGAAAAATTATCTCCAAACAGGCTTCTGTGAAGTCCCGGATCCTTTAACAGATCGCGTCCTACAATCTTGCTGGTCACCACCTGATGTCCGATATGTTCCGAAGCAATCACTAAGATCACTGGCAAAATAATCAAAATCGCTTCGGGAGCAAACTTGGGAGCGGTAAAATCTGGCAAAGCAAACCAGGGAGCCGCCGACACTGCTTCGAAGCTGACAATTCCACAACCAACAGCCGCCACATACCCAGCTATCACGGCAATCAAAATTGGAATTACCGACAAAAAGCCCTGGAACAAAATCGATCCAAACACGGCAAAGCCCAACGTTACCAGAAATACAATCACATTCTCTGGTTGAATGGTCTCATCTAACAACCCGGCATTGCTGGCCGCCGACGAGGACAACTCCAAACCGATTAACGCCACTACTGGCCCCATCGCCGCCGGCGGCAATACTATATCAATCCAGTCTGTGCCAAACTTGTACACAATCAGCGCCAAAATACAGCCACAAAAACCTACCGCAACAAAGCCACCCAGAGCATATTCATATCCCCAATTCTGAATAACAATCCCTGCCGGAGCCAAAAAAGCAAAGCTCGATCCCAGATATGCCGGAGCCTTTCCCTTCGTCACCGCAATAAAAAGCAGCGTACCTACCCCATTCATAAACAGTACGATAGCCGGGCTGATTCCGAAGATAAACGGCACCAGCACCGATGCGCCGAACATAGCAAACATGTGCTGAACACTTAAGGGCGCCAGCATCTGAAAGGGCACTTTTTCTTCTACCTGAATGATACGTTTTGTTCCCATAACTCGCCTCCTGTCTTCCCCAATGTAATGAAAAACCAATCCATCTCTCCTATTATTTCACAAGTTTCCCTTGCTGTCTAGCAGAAAAGACTTTAAAAATTCCTTCTTTCCAGATCCTTTTGTAGAGCTTCCAGATAGTGTACCAGAATATCTCGATAAGGACGAATGCGAAAACTTTTGTCCACCTCTTCATACGTAAAACTTTTTCTGCCGCCATCTTTCATCCGTTTCCAAAAATGACAGATATCTGTAAAAGGAATATAGTAGATTTCATCTCTTGCAGTAAAATGCAAAAGAATAAAAGCAATTCCTCCTTGAGATTCGAACTCCTCCATAAAACAGATTTGGTGCTCATGGATATTCTTCAAAGGGAATGTTTCCACTGCACACTCTTTCGCATCAAAACAGACCGGAATCCCCTGTACGATGCCGATATAATCTACGGTACTCTTTTGATCAAAATAGGCCAGTGTGATATGGCGG
>Ga0137306_100513_pt1 | contig 53599 bp, 39 predicted proteins | sample Inofroosms_March_FD_97187 | JGI IMG/M metagenome (GOLD analysis project Ga0137306, IMG submission 97187) | Mouse cecal microbial communities from Vienna, Austria - N-Acetylneuraminic and N-Acetylglucosamine D2O microcosms_March | ecosystem: Host-associated > Mammals > Digestive system > Large...
CGTGCTGGGAATGCTGATCGAGCGGGTGGCGTATAAGCCCCTGCGGAATGCGGCCTCCCCTCTGGCAGTTCTGATCACCGCGATCGGTGTCAGCTATCTGCTGCAGAACCTGGCGCTTCTGATCTTCGGCGCCAACACAAAATCTTTTACCTCTGTTGTTCCGGTCCCTCCGGTGGTACTTGCAGGAGGCGATCTGACCATTTCCGGGGAGACCATCATGACCATCGGGGCATGTATCGTGATCATGGTGGGACTGACCTTATTCATCAACCGGTCCAAGGCAGGACAGGCTATGCGGGCAGTATCTGAGGACAAAGGCGCGGCTCAGCTCATGGGGATCAATGTAAATGGAACCATTGCGCTGACCTTTGCCATCGGTTCCGCGCTCGCGGCCATTGCAGGCGTGCTGCTCTGTTCGGCTTATCCGACTCTGACCCCGTATACAGGCGCTATGCCCGGAATCAAGGCATTTGTGGCGGCGGTATTCGGCGGGATCGGCTCCATTCCGGGGGCCATGATCGGCGGCATATTGCTGGGTATCATTGAGATCTTCGGAAAGGCATACATTTCCTCCCAGATGGCGGACGCCATCGTATTCGGCGTGCTGATCGTGGTGCTCCTTGTAAAGCCTGCCGGAATCCTCGGTAAGAATATTCAGGAGAAAGTGTAGGTGAACGGGATGAAAAAGATGAATAAAATTACAAGAAATAATCTGATCACTTATGTGATGGTAGTCGTCCTTTATATCATCGTGCAGGCCATGACCATGTCTGGCAGCCTTTCCAGCCTCATGCAGGGACTTCTGGTGCCGTTGTGCGCCTATGTGATCCTGGCAGTCTCCCTGAACCTGACCGTAGGGATCCTGGGAGAGCTGAGCCTGGGACATGCCGGATTCATGTGTGTGGGAGCCTTTTTCAGCGCCTTTTTCTCAAAATGCACGGCAGCGGCCATTCCGGTTGCGGGCCTGCGGTATTTTATCGCCCTTCTGATCGGGGCGGCAGCTGCGGGGATATGTGGCATCCTGATCGGAATCCCGGTGCTGCGCCTGAAAGGAGATTACCTGGCCATCGTAACGCTGGCCTTTGGCGAGATCATCAAAAACATCATGAACATCCTGTTTATCGGCAAAGACGCTAACGGATTTCATTTTTCCACAAAGGACGTAATGGCGCTGAACATGGAGCCTGACGGGGTGGTCATCATCAACGGGCCGCAGGGGATCACAGGAACGCCCAAAGATTCTACCTTTACGGTGGGAGTGCTCCTGATCCTCCTGACGCTGTTTATCGTACTGAACCTGATCCATTCCCGGAGCGGCCGCGCCATCATGGCAATCCGTGACAACCGGATCGCGGCGGAGTCCATCGGGATCAATGTGACCAAATACAAACTCATGGCATTTTCTATTTCAGCGGCGCTGGCCGGCGTGGCGGGCGTGATCTATGCCCACAATCTGGCGACCCTGACGGCCCAGCCGAAGAACTTCGGATACAACATGTCCATCATGATCCTGGTATTCGTCGTGCTGGGCGGCATTGGAAATATCCGTGGATCCATCATCGCGGCTGTCGTGCTGACGCTGCTTCCGGAATTACTGCGGAGCTTAAGCGACTACCGGATGCTGATCTATGCGGTGGTCCTGATCGTGATGATGCTCTTCAACTGGAGCCCCAAGGCTGTTGAGTGGAGAGAGAAGTATGCGGAAAAATTCCGTGCAAAGAAAAAAGCAAAGGCAGAGGAGGTTTAAGAATCATGGCATTACTGGAAGTGAAAAATCTGGGAATCTCCTTTGGCGGACTGCGCGCGGTGAATGAATTTCACCTGCATATTGAGAAGGGTTGTCTCTACGGCCTGATCGGGCCCAACGGCGCGGGCAAGACCACAGTATTCAACCTGCTGACCGGGGTATACCGGCCTGATGAAGGGATCATTATGCTGGACGGGGAGAATATCGTCGGAAAGAAAACTATTGATATCAACAAAGCAGGCATTGCAAGGACATTTCAGAATATCCGTCTGTTCAAGGACCTGACCGTGCTGGACAACGTAAAAGCAGGCCTGCATAACCATCATCCGTATTCCACACTGGAAGGCATCCTGCGCCTGCCCAGATACTATAAGGTAGAAAAGGAAATGGACGAAAAGGCCATGGAGCTCTTGAAGGTCTTTGACCTGGACCAGGAGTCCCGGACTCTGGCCTCCAACCTTCCTTACGGAAAGCAGAGGAAGCTGGAGATCACCCGGGCGCTGGCGACGGAGCCCAAGCTCCTGCTCCTGGACGAGCCTGCGGCGGGCATGAATCCCAACGAGACCAAGGAACTGATGGAGACGATCCGTTTCGTGCGGGATACCTTTGACATGACGGTGCTTTTGATCGAGCACGATATGAAGCTGGTGTCCGGGATCTGCGAGGAACTGACCGTACTGAACTTCGGACAGGTACTGGCCGAGGGCAAGACAAGCGATGTGCTGAACAATCCGGAAGTCATCAAGGCATATCTGGGAGAATAGGGGGGTGAGATCATGGCAATGCTTGAAATCAAAGATATCGAGGTATTTTACGGTGTGATCCAGGCCATCAAGGGCATTTCCTTTGAGGTCAACGAAGGGGAGGTCATCGCCCTGATCGGCGCCAACGGCGCGGGAAAGACGACGATCCTGCACACCATCACAGGTCTCTTGTCTCCGAAAAAGGGTTCCGTGATCTTCGAGGGAAAGGATATCACGAAGGTTCCTGCCCACAAGATCGTGTCCCTGGGGATGGCCCATGTGCCTGAAGGGCGGCGTGTATTTGCGGAACTGTCGGTCTACCAGAATCTGAAGATGGGGGCCTATACGAGAAAGGACAAGGCGGAGATCGCCCGGACTCTGGAAATGGTCTATAAGCGGTTCCCGCGTCTGGAGGAACGGAAGAGCCAGCTGGCCGGGACATTGAGCGGCGGGGAACAGCAGATGCTGGCCATGGGCCGGGCGCTGATGTCTCATCCGAAGATCATCGTGATGGACGAGCCTTCCATGGGATTGTCTCCGATCCTGGTCAATGAGATCTTTGATATCATCCAGGAGGTCAGCGCAAGCGGGACTACCGTGCTGCTGGTGGAGCAGAACGCGAAAAAGGCGCTGTCCATCGCAGACCGCGCGTATGTGCTGGAAACCGGGAAGATCGTGCTGGACGGGGACGCGAAGGAACTGATGAATGACGATTCCATCAAGAAGGCGTATCTTGGAGAATAAAGAGGAGGGCAGCGGATATGGAAAATATTGTAGTAACAATTGCCAGGCAGTATGGAAGCGGCGGAAAGACCGTAGGAGAAATGTACGCGAAGGAGCTGGGGATTCCGTGCTATGGGATGAATCTCCTGAAGATGGCTTCGGAGGAGAGCGGTATCAATGAACAGCTCTTCATGCAGTTTGACGAGAAGCTGAGGAACAGCCTGCTGCTGCGCATGACGACAGATCTCTATGACGGGAAGGTCATCCCGCCGGGGCATAAGGATTTCGTATCTGCGAAAAACCTGTTCAACTGGCAGGCAGAGGTCATCAAGCGTCTGGCAAAGACTGAGACCTGCGTGATCATCGGGCGCGCGGCGGATTTTGTGCTCAGGGATCATCCGAATGTGGTCAGCGTATTTGTCCATGCGTCGCCGGAATTTAACCTGGCCCGCGCCATGGAACGCAACAGTATGACTACGGCGGAGATGGAGAAATTCATTTCCTCGACGGATAAGTACCGTTCTGATTTTTATAAGCACTATACCGGCAGGGAATGGACGGACGCGAGGAATTATGACCTGTGTCTGAACAGCGGGAAGCTTGGATTCGAAAAATGCGTGGAAGAGATCAAGGCTTATATTAAAGTTCGATTTGAGTAGGGCCGAAAATTTTCCACCTGTACGGTTGCAATCCGGAATCTCAGTTTTATGCAATTTATTGCAATAAAACTGAGATTATGGATTAGCAACCTACTCATGAATGAGCAAAAAGCGGCTGCGTCAGCAGACGTAAGAGTGCGTTAGCACGGTTTTTGCGAATGGATGAGTCGGTTGGAGGCTCTTTAGAGCATCCAACCGTACAGGTGGAAAGTTTTATATCTTAAATCACCGTAAGGATTTGTGCCTGCGGTGATTTTCTTTATTCTTCTATAGGAAACTTCTCCGAATTTTCCTATAGAAGAACAACCCTCCGGGGGATGCGCAGCTACGCGCGCGGAACAAAAGCTGCGCTGCTAAAAATGTAACAGCGCGGGAGAGTGCGAAGCGCACTTTTGTTCTATAGGAATATTCAGGAGAAAAGACAATGGATATACAGACGATTATCGTATTTTGTATGGAACTGATCGGAACCGTTGCATTTGCCGCATCAGGAGCCATGGTAGGAATCAACCAGGGGATGGACATTTTCGGGGTATGTGTACTGGGCGTGGTCACAGCTGTAGGCGGCGGGATGACGCGGGACATGATCCTGGGAAATGTGCCCGGAGCCCTGATCCGTCCGGTCTATGTGCTGGTTGCGGTCTTTACAGCCCTGGCAGTATTTCTGGCACTGTATTTTAAAAGAAATGCGCTCCAGGGGAAGCCGGGGGAGCTGTACGACAGGGCCATGCTGATCATGGATTCGGTGGGACTCGGGATCTTTACCGTGGTGGGCGTGACCACCGGGATCAGCCATGGTTATCTGGAAAATACCTTCCTGCTGACATTCCTGGGGACTCTGACAGGAGTCGGAGGCGGGCTCCTGCGCGACATGATGGCGGGCATGCCGCCCTACATTTTTGTAAAGCATATCTATGCCTGCGCGTCTGTGGCAGGGGCTTTGAGCTGCGTCTGGATCTACCGCGGATTCGGACAGATTCCGGCCATGGTGGCGTCCTCTGCGCTGGTAGTGCTGATCCGGTTCCTGGCGGCACATTATCACTGGAATCTGCCCCGGATGAAGCGGGGGGAGTAAAAGATCAAGGCAGATGCCGCACTACGTGCATAGGGAAAATGGCTTTTTTTTATCATTCAAAGCTCCAGTATATGCGCCCGGAACCGCTCAATATGCGCCCGGAAGAGCTCCTTTGCAGTTTCGGCATCCCCGGCACGGATGCATTCCGTAGTCCGGACCAGATTTTTATAGATCGCTTTCTTCCCGATAAATTCTGAAAAATTTGTCCAAGCAGGGATCGTGGATGTAAAAAATGCGTTCATGACGAGAGGAGAGATACAATTCCTGCTCAGCGCCACAATGGTCCTGCGATAGAGAAACAAGGCGGAAGCGAAGGTCTCAATATCTGCGTCAAATGCCTGTTTTACTTCCTCCTGCAGCTTTTCCAGCAGTAAAATCTCTTTTTTCGTATGAGTTTTTGCCAGGATCTCCAGAGCAGGACATTCCAGATAAAGCCGGACATCCAGGAGGCTTACGATCATCTTCCGGTCCGGCATCCCTCCACGGTAGCGGATGATCGCAAACAGGGTGTCCAGATTTCCGGTGCTAGTGTAGTCCGCGACATAGACGCCCTGACGGGAAACAACATCCAGAAAACCAATGCGGGATAATTCCCGGATCCCCTCGTGGACGATCGTCTTGCTGATATTCATCTCATCGGCAATCTCCCGTTCGGTAGGCAGCTTTTCGCCAGGCTCTAATTCTCCCGAGAGGATCATTTCCTCGATCTGGGAAATGAACAATTCCTTGATAGACAGTGTGTTGATCTTTTTAAACTTCACAGGGGCTTCACTTCCTTACTTCTGCATCAGGCTAGTACAGCGTTAATTACGCAATGCTGTACTAGTACTCCATCCGGCCAGAAATTGAACTCCTAAACTGCCTGTTCCGCACCATTGCGTCGTTAAAAGTTCTAGCCGATGCACCTACATCGCCGTCGAACTTTTGCCTAGCACTGGTGCGAACCAGACAGTTCATTAGTTCAATTCCTGACTGGATGGAGTACTAGAACAGTTATCTGATTCCTACTATATTCCAGAATCTCTCCGTTGTCAATAAAAACGTGGTCTGACCAGGACCATAAAAAAGATCATTCTAACTTTGGGAATTGTGTCAATTTACAATTTGGGGAAATTGTCGGAAAATGTAGGTATCAGTTTATGATCACGGTGCCTTGCACCCGGCAAAAGGAGGGAATAAAGATGGATACAAAAGTGATCGCCGTAGCGGGCAAGGGGGGAGTCGGGAAAACTTCGCTGGCTGCGTCCATGGTGAAGGTGCTGGTGTCCGATCTTCCGGGTAAAAAGATCCTGGCAATCGACGCCGACCCTGCAGTGGGGCTGTCTACGGCCCTTGGGATCGATGTGGAGATGACGGTGGATGATATCCGGAAAGAAGTCGTGGCCAATGCAGAGGAAGGCAATGCCAGGGCCGCCGTTGAACTTCTGGGAGAGGCCAGATACCGTATTTTCGATGCGCTTGCGGAGCAGGACGGGTTTTCCTTTCTGGCGGTTGGAAGGCCGGAAACGGCGGGCTGTTACTGCAAGGTCAACAGCTATCTAAAGGAAGTGATCCGGATCCTGGCAGGCAATTTTGACTATATTGTGATCGACGGGGAGGCGGGGATCGAACAGATCAACCGCCGGGTCATGGAGAAGGTCACGCACCTGCTCCTGGTCACGGATTCCAGCAGAAAAGGGACTCAGGTCGTGCAGACGATCCGGAGGGTAGCAAAAGAACTGGTCATGTATGAAAAGACAGGTGTGATCCTGAACCGCCTGCCGGATCCGGGGGTGACGGCATACATGGACCTGGGAGGACTTCCGGTGCTGGCGCAGATTCCGGCGGATCCTTCGCTGGCCGAATTTGACATGAAAGGGGAAAATATCTTTTATCTGGCAGAGGATGCGGCGATCGTACAGGGGGCAAGGGAGGCGCTGGAAAATATAGGCATCATATGAAAGGAAAGGAACGCATATGAGGGATTTAAAACACTTATATTATTTTGAAAAACTGCTGGACGAGGCCAATAACGAACTGGTCCGCAGGGCCCGGCAGGAAGGGAGGATCTGCGTGGGAAATGTATGCAGCCTGGTGCCGGAAGTGCTTCTCGACCTTCCGGGAACCTTTACTGTGCGGCTGAGAGCTCCCCGCACCGGTTCCATGGAGATGGGGACCTACTATATGACCAGCTTCCTCTGCGAATACAGCAGGGCGCTTTTGGAGCGGGCTATCGAGGGCGGCTATCAGTTCCTGGACTGCCTGATCGCGCCGGACGCCTGTTCCATGATCAATCGCGCGGTGGAGAATATGGAACTCTTAAAGACCATGCCCGGGGAAAAATTTTATTATCAGAATATGGAGATCCCCATGAAAGCAGACGATAACGGCCTGTCCGTCTATGTCTCCGAATGCAGGCGCAAGATACTGGAGCCGCTGCATCAGGTCTACGGCATCGGCATTTCAGAAGATGCACTGCGAAAAGCAGTGGAGGATCACAATCAGGTCTGCGACCTGATCACCCGGATCGGAGAATTTCGGAAGGAGGAGCATCCCCGGATTACGGGTTACGAATATCATATGATCACCATGGCATCTTATGTCTGCCCCAAGGATCTGCTGGTGGAAAAGCTGCGGGAGACTCTGGAGGAGGTACAGCAGCGCAGGCCGGATGAAAAACTTCCATACCGGGCAAGGGTAGTCATGGTGGGTTCGGAGATCGATGATGTAGATATGATCCGGCTGGTGGAGGAAGCAGGGGCTCTGGTCGTGGCGGACCGTTTCTGCTTCGGGGCGCTTCCGGGGCGCGAGGTGATCCAGCTGAACGACAGAGAGGATGTGCTGACTCAGGTCTGCCGCCATTACATGTACGCCAGCGAATGCGCCCGTTATATGAACCGTGAGAAGATCGAAGGGCGCCGGACCTATGTGGACAGGCTGGCAAAGGAGTACCATGCGGACGGCATCATCTACGAACAGATGAAATTCTGTGATTACTGGGCCTATGAGCGGATGGTAGGCTCCCATGTCCTGCGGGAGGAATACGGATATCCGGTGCTTTCTATAGACCGCCCCTACGCGGTCGGATCTTCCGGGCAGATCCGGACCCGTGTACAGGCATTTGTGGAAAGCATTGAGATCAAGAAGCTGCAGAAGAAGCAGGGAGGTGCAGTTTAATGGGAAAAAAGATCGGAAGCGGGCGCCTTGGGGATTTGTACCGGCCCGGAAAAAAAGTGTGGAAACGCAGGGAATGGAGAGGCGTGCGGGATACTCTGTACGATTACAGCCGGTGGCTTCATACGATGGGAATCCTGGGAAAATTCATGCTCAATAAAAACAATATAAAGGCATTTTTCCGCTACCGGTGGATGCTGAATTACCTGGCAGTCCCGATGATGGTGGACCGGCACACGGCAGGGCTGCGGGGCAGCCATCTGCGGATCGCGCACACGGAATATGACCTGGTAGTGGAGGACATAGCCAAGCTGATGGCAAATATGTTCCGGGCGGATCAGAATACGGGAAATGACCAGGAATTTTCGAAAAAGCTTGTCATACTGGATGAAAATGAAATGTCCCATCTGCTCTGCGGGTTTCCAAACCTGATCGGCGTGGGGCGGGAGATCCCGGCGGTGTATGTCAGCGTATTGCTGCAGCAGGACGCGGTCTGCCCGTATATCGACATTGCTCAGGAATACGGTCTGTCAGGGGATGTATGTCCCATGCCGGAGGCGGAGGTTGGGGTCTCCATCGAGGATGATTACCCTGTATTCGGCGCCTGTGCGATCCAGTGCAATACCACCTGTGACGGCAGCCTGATGGGAAATGGAGTCATCTCCAGGCGGCTGGAAGGGGAGCATGGGATTCCCTGCTTCCAGCTTGCCGCCCCCATGCGTCATACGGAGGACGGCGTACAGGAATACGCGGCTCAGGAGATCCGCAACGCCATTAAGTTCATCGAAGACTGTACCGGGGAAACCTGGGACTGGGACGCCTATTTTGAATGCGCCAGGCGGTTCAATGCGGAGACACGGGAACGTATGGAGTGGCTGGATATGAGCGCGACAGACTACCCCCAGGTGATCGGGGCCAACCTGGCCCTCTATACGGAGACCGTTTATATGGCCATCGGAGGCAAGGTTCCGGCATTTTTGAAGGCGGATCAGAAGATTACCAGGCTGGCTGCAAAATCTTATAAAAAGAAGGAAATGATCGTACCGGAATATCGGCACCGTGCCATTGTCTGGGGCGTACAGTCCCAGTATTATACGGATTTCCTGCCGTGGCTGCAGAACTGCTGGGGAATCCTGCCCCTGGTGGATATGCTGAGTCTGGTATCTACCCGGATGATCTCAGAGGACGATCCGGAACAGGCCATCTATGACATGGCGCATCTGTATGAAAACATGATCATGAGAAATCGTACCCACGGAGGCTATAAGGTGCTTCTGGATGACCTGTGGAGATTCTGCGAGCAGTTCCGTGCGGATATGGTCATTTTGTGGGAGCATATGAGCTGCAAGGCTCTGGACGGGATGCACGGCCTGTTTGAGGAACAGGCCAGGGAGCACGGGATCCGCCTGATATGGGCGGTCCATGACCTGATGGATCCCCGGGTAGTCCCAAGGGCGGCGCTGAGGCAGGATGTGAACCGCTATATGCGGAGCGTGCTCAGGGAAGAGCCACTGGATCCAAGTCTGGAGGAAATCGACGACGGGGCTTCGTGGTGATGCAGACGCGGACAGGTAAAGTAAGAGCATTCCCGGAAACTCAGGCGCAGAGACAGGTGCAGGGGAGTTTATGGGAATGCCCGGTAAAGAAGGAAGGGAATCAGGATGAGATATTATGGAGGATGCGATTCAGGAAGTACCTATACAAAATGTGTGATCATAGATGAGCACGGAAGGATCGCGGCGGATGTCACGCTGAGAAGCCGCATCAATTCCGTGCTGAGCGCCCAGGATGCCCTGGAGCAGACCGTGGCTCAGGTGCCGGAGCTCAAAAGCGCCCGGGATCTGGCCTACCTGGTGGGAACCGGGTATGGCAGGAATAAGGTGCCCTTTGCGGACGAAAACATTTCGGAGATCAGCTGCCACGCCATGGGTGTGCATACAGCGGATCCGAAGGTCAGGTCCATCATCGACATCGGCGGCCAGGACGTAAAGGGGATCGCGGTAGACACCGACGGGACGGTGCTGAATTTTGCCATGAATGATAAATGCGCCGCAGGGACAGGACGGTTTTTCGAAGCCATGGCAAAAGCATTTGAAATGGACCTGACGGAATTTTCCACGCTCGCGCTGAAGGCGAAAAATGTGATCCCGATCACGTCCCAGTGCACGGTATTTGCCGAGAGCGAGGTTATTTCCCTGGTGGGGGAAGGCAAGCCTATGGATGAGATCGCCGCGGGGATCGAGCTGTCGGTGGCAAAACGCTGCTTTGTCATGGCCAAGAAGGCCGGGGCGGCAGACCACATCACCCTGACCGGAGGATGCGCCAAGAACGCCGGCCTGAAAGCGGCGATTGAAAAGGTGCTGAAGCTGAAAGTCATTGAGCTTCCGGTGGATCCCCAGCTGATCGGGGCCCTTGGGGCGGCGGAATTTGCGAGGCAGAAGGGAAGGCATTAAGGAGGATGCGGCAATGAGGAAGATAAGAAGAGCAGTCTGGAAAGTGTTGAAGCTAGCCGGGATATCGGCGGCGGTTTTCTTTGTGGTCTCCTTTACGGTCTATTTTTTCAACCTGGATATGAAACTGGCTGCCGCGCTGGAACCCTGGCTGGAAAAATGGCATGACCGTGTGAAGAGGGAGCGCAGGCTGTAACATTAGTTATTGTTCACTCCTGGACCGTGCACTACGCTGCACGGTCACAGGCAGTACAGTACTGGGGCTGGAATCCGGCCTCTTGCCGTAAGGCAACTTTCAATAGGCCGGATTCGCTGCTGTGAGCACCCGGCGAGGGTGTGAACAGTAATTAACATTGAAAGAAAGTATCTGAGTGAGATTGACTGTCATGATGAAACTGTATGATGATGTGATAAAGGAAATATACGCGCTGTTAAGCCCATACCCTTGCAGGAAGATCGCAGCCGCCCCCAAAAGCAGCTGGAAGGATGCAGGCGGCGGCAGCCTGGTCCTGCGCGGAGATATGGCATATGAGCTGGGAGGAAGCGGCCTGCCTGCCGTCGGAGGTACGCTGCTTACCACGGAAAGCAGCCTGGTACCGGAGGATGAGATCCTGCTGTATGGGAAGGACCTGGGGAGGATTCAAAGAGACACGGCATATGCCCGGCTGGCATTTGTCCGGGTCAGGGAGGACTGCCTGGGGGAGGGAAATGCCCTGTATGAAGAGATCCGAAGGATGGAATATACCAGATACCATGTATTTCCGGAGGGCTTTATGATGCGGATCTCGGCCGCCAGCGAGCGGGAAATGGTGCGGGTCAGCAGAGCCGCGCTTGTCAGGGGGCTGAATTTTCAAGCAGCCGGGAAGATGTTTCTGGAAGCCTTTCACAGGAATCCGGGAACAGAAGCAGTCAGGCTGATCTTCATGACCCTGCCGGATTTTCCGTACCGGGAACTGGAAGGGCTTGTAAAAAGATCCGAGCAGATCACAAAAGCGATCGACCATATTTTTAAAAATCTGACGATGGACTGCAAAGCCTGCAGCCTGAAACAGATCTGCGATGAAGTAGAAGGAATGAAGGAGCTGCACTTCGGAACCGGAAATATCCGAAATTGACGCGGCCTCCGGGATATATAAAAGATGTGAAAGTATAGAAAGGAGAAAATGTGATGCCGGAAATGAGCAAAGCGGTCATCCCGCCGCACATGGGGGATAAGAGGCCAAGTGAAAAAATCTTAAAGCTTGGGAAAAAAATTACAGATGTTGCAGCGCATAAGCTGAAGGGGGTCACAGTGAACGACCCGGAGTATTGGGGGCTGGCTGAGATCGTGACCGAGGAGATGGCGGATATTGCGCTGAAGATGAAGGTGCGCCGTCACTACAAGATCGAAGAGCTCTGGAAAATGAACAAGATCGAGGAGCATCAGAAGGCCCATTTCCAGAAGGTGCTGGATGAGATGAGCTACATCGGGCTTCTGGAATATGATTACGGCAACAATTATGACCACAACGGGGCTATACCGGGACCCACGGACCGCAGGTACTGCCTGCCCATGTTCGTGCCAGGCTCTGCAGAGCTTTTTAACATGGAAGAGACGCCGGAGGGGAACAAGCGTCTGAAAGAACATCCGGCGCTGGCCAGCTTTTTCGAGCGTATGACCTTCATTCCTCTGGACGGCATTACGCACATGGTACCGCCGGGAGGGGCCGGGATCGGGATGCATGTGATCCCGGTGGAAAAAGCGATCTCCATGGAAAACGGGACCATCGATCTGGAACACATTTCCTACTGGCTGAAAAAGTATGAGGGGCATATCGGCGTGGGCCAGTGTTCCTGCCGCGTCAGCCGTGAAGTGCTGGGGGAAGGCTGCGGGGACGATGAGATGAACTGGTGCATCGGCGTGGGGGATTTTGCGGACTATTGCCGGGAGACAGGCAAGGGCCATGACATCACCTATGAGGAAGCCATGGAGATCTTCCGGAAAGCGGAGGATAACGGATTTGTCCATCAGATCACGAATATCGACGGGGAGAATAAAATCTTTGGAATCTGTAACTGCAATGTGAACGTCTGCAACGCGCTTCGGACGTCCCAGCTTTTTAACACACCCAACATGAGCCGCAGCGCGTTTACCGCCAGGGTGGAACGGGATAAATGCGTTGCCTGTGGAAAGTGCGTGGAATACTGTCCGGCAGGTGCGGTGAAGCTTGGGCAGAAGCTGTGCACGAAGGACGGGCGGGAGGTACAGTACCCGAAGCATGAGCTTCCCGACCGGCTGGTCTGGGGCAGGGATAAATACGACGAGGACTACCGGGACAACAACCGGATCAACTGCTATGAGACCGGCACATCGCCCTGCAAGGCGGCCTGTCCGGCCCATATCGCGGTCCAGGGCTATATCCGCAAGGCGAAGGAAGGAAAGTACCGGGAGGCGCTGGCGCTGATCAAGAAGGACAATCCATTTCCGGCAGTCTGCGGCCGGGTCTGCAACCGGCGCTGTGAGATCGCCTGTACCCGGGGAACCGTGGATCAGGCAGTGGCGATCGACGACATCAAAAAGTTTATTGCGGAGCAGGATCTTCACGAGGCGACCCGATACGTTCCGCCGGTGGTCATCGCGTCCAACCGCCTGACGGAATGGGAGCAGAAGATCGCGGTGATCGGAGCCGGACCGGCAGGCCTGTCCTGCGCGTACTATCTTGCGGTGAAGGGTTATAAGCCGGTGGTATTTGAGAAGCATGCCCGCCCGGGCGGGATGATGACTTATGGGATCCCGTCTTACAAGCTGGAGAAGGATGTGATCGAGGCGGAGATCCAGGTGCTCCGGGAGCTTGGCGTGGAGATCCGGTGTGGCGTGGAGGTCGGCAGTGACGTCACCATCGGGGAACTCCGGGAACAGGGATATCAGGCATTTTACCTTGCCATCGGATGCCAGGGCGGCAAGATTCCGGACATTCCAGGCAATGACGCCAAAGGAATTGACATTGCAGTCCGTTTCCTGCACCATGCATCGGAGAACCACGGGCAGAAGCTGAACGGACGTGTCGTTGTAGTGGGCGGCGGAAATGTGGCGGTGGACTGTGCAAGGACGGCTTCCCGTCTGGGCGGGAAGAATGTAGCTATGTTCTGTCTGGAATCCAGAGAGACCATGCCTGCTTCGGAGGAAGAGATCCGGGAGACGCTGGATGAGGAGATCGCGATCCATAACGGCTGGGGCCCGAAGGAAATCCTCAAGGATGACAAAGGAAAGGTATGGGCCGTTGTATTTCAGAAATGTACGTCTGTATTTGACAAGGACGGAAAGTTTGATCCCCAGTATGCAAAAGACGATCTGATGACAGTGGAATGCGAAAATGTGATCTTTGCCGTGGGGCAGAGCATTGAATGGGGAAATCTGCTGGAAGGCTCCAGGGTAGAGTTCTGGCACGGCAATTATCCGGTGGCGGACGCCCTGACCTATCAGACGAAGGAGCCGGATATCTTCGTAGGCGGAGACGTCTACAGCGGACCAAAGTTTGTGATCGATGCCATCGAGGCCGGTAAGAACGCGGCAGAATCTCTGCACCGTTACGTCCATCCGGGGACAAGCCTGACCATCGGTCGCAACCGGAGGGATTTCCGGGAGCTGGACAAGGACAACATCCGACTGGACGGATACGATACCATCGGCCGGCAGGAGGCCGGCATGGACCATCAGATCGACCACAGGCATTCCTTCCGGGACGCAAGGAAGCTGCTGACAGAGGAGCAGGTACATCTGGAAGCGGGACGGTGTCTAAGCTGCGGCGCCTCGGTTGTGGATGAGAACAAATGTATCGGCTGCGGGATCTGTACGACCAAGTGTGAGTTCGATGCTATCAAACTGCACCGGGATCATCCGGAATGCTCCAAAATGTGCAGGTCTGAGGATAAATTTAAAGAAATCGGGGCTTATGCCGCGGGGAAAGCATTTAAGTCTGTGTTTGCGAAAAAACCGGAGGGAAAAAGACCAGCGGTGAAAACGTCGGCTGGGGCGAAGAAGCCGATCGTGAGAAGGCCGTCCGGGGTAACGGTAAAGAAAGTCAAGCAGGCCAGAGCTTCCGGTAAAAACGGCAGAAAATAAAGGGAAGATTATGTCAGTGCCGCGGCTGTCGGTTCAGAAACTGCAGGAAAATAACATGTGCAGATTGCGCGGGATATTTTCCCGCAGTTTCTTAGTGACAGACGCGGCGCAGGAAGCGGGGAGAAGGAATGCATGAATTAGGAATCGTCTTTCACATTGTAAAAACCGTAGAGGAGATCGCGGCCGAAAACCAGGCGGACAGGGTGGGAAAGGTGGTGCTCCAGATTGGAGAAGTGTCCACCATCATTCCCTCCTACCTGGAGGACTGCTGGAAGTGGAAATGCTCCAAGAGCCCTGTGATGGAAGGCTGCGAGCTGGTGATCGAGACGATCCCGGCCATTACCTTCTGCGAGGACTGCCGGGAGACCTTCGCCACGGTGGAGCACGGGAAGACCTGCCCCTACTGCGGCAGCGGGAACACGTATCTGATACAGGGGAACGAGCATCAGATCAAGGAGATCGAAGTGACGGACCATGAACAGTAACGGCAAGTCGGAATCATCCTACTTTTTTTCGCAAAAGTGTATAGTGAACAGAGAGAAAAACTGCTAAGATATCTTTATATCATGAACAGGCTTTTGAAAAGGAACTGCAGGTTTTCAAAGTCTGTAAAAAAAGAAAGAGAGGAAAGGCAGCATGCATGTAAAAGGAGTCAATCTGGGAAACTGGCTGGTGCTGGAAAAGTGGATGAGCCCGGCGTTGTTTGAGGGGACGGCAGCGGAGGATGAATACAATCTCCCGCGCCAATTATCCCGGGAGGTGTATGAGGCAAGGATTCAGATCCACCGCTCAGAGTATATCACAGAACGGGATTTTGTGTCCATCAAAGCCATGGGGATGGAGGCCGTGCGCATTCCGGTCCCTTATTTTGTTTTCGGGGACAGGGAGCCGTTTATCGGCTGTATCCAGGAGCTGGATAAAGCATTCAACTGGGCGGAAAAATACGGATTGGAGATCCTGATCGACCTGCACACGGCGCCGCTGGGGCAGAATGGATTTGACAACGGGGGAATCTGCGGCGTATGCAGATGGTCCCGGGAGCCAAAGGAAGTAGAGTTTGTCCTTTCGGTGCTGGAAAGGCTGGCGCAGCGTTACGGGACGAGAAAGGGACTCTGGGGCATCGAAGTGCTGAATGAACCGATCACGGAAAATGCCTGGAAGCTGATGGACGTGCCGAACCGCTACCCGGCGGCAGACCCGGAACTGGCGGAAGGCTCCGGCCCCAATACCCTGGAATTTTTGAAGGAGTTTTACATGAGGGCTTATGACCGGATCCGGCAGTATTTACCGGAAGAAAAATATGTGGTGATCCACGATGGCTTCGAACTTCTGGCATGGAAAGATTTTATGCGGGAGGAAAAGTATGTCAATGTGGTGCTGGACACCCACCAGTATCTGATGATGGCGGAGGCGGCAGGGTGCGCTCAGGAGCTGGAGGCGTACAAGGATTATATTGAAGAGCATTTTCAAAAGGATATCCGGGAAATGCAGCAGTATTTTCCGGTGATCTGCGGGGAGTGGTGCTTGTTCAATTCCCTGGCCTGCGGATGCGATACAAAAGGCGGACAGAGTGTGCTCAACGGCGTGGAAGGAAGCAGCGGGGAGCAGTTGGACGCAGGGCAGAAGCAGGAGATCTACCGTGCCGTGGCGAAGGCGCAGCTGGACGCGTGGAATGAGGGCAGCGGATATTTTTACTGGAGTTATAAGCTTTTGACAGATACGGTCAATGACAAGGGATGGATCGGCTGGGACAGCTGGGACCTGGGGAGATGCGTGGACTTCGGATGGTTTCCGGCAGTATAACAATCAGGAGGATATCATATGCGTCACGAAATCGTATCGGTAAATCCGGACATCGAAGCAAGATTTTACCTTTCCATAGACCTGGGGAGCTATGTGCCGCCCCACTGGCACGACAGCCTGGAGCTGGTCTATATGATCGAGGGAAGTATGGCGGTGACTTTTGAGAACCGCCGTGAAGTGCTCCGGGCGGAAGAGTTCAATATCGTCAATTCCAGGGTGATCCATTCTGTACTGAGCGAGAAAAATAAAGCGCTTGTCCTGCAGATACCAAAGGAGATCCTGAGAAAATTTATTCCGGACATTGAGCTGTACACTTTTTTTGTGGACAAGAATCCGGCAGGCGATGTGGAAAGAACGAGGCTGGAAAAGGTAAAGAAGATATTTATGGATATGCACGCAGTCTATGATATCCGGCCGGAGGGGTACCTGCTCCGGTTTAACAGCCTTTTGTATGAACTGTTATTTATTTTGGTCCATTCCTATTCCAGTAAACTGGTACAGAAGGAGTTTGACAGAAATGAGGGTCAGCTGGAAAAAGTCACCCCGGTCATGACCTATTTGAAGGAGCGCTATCGGGAAAAATGTATCGTCTCGGAGCTGGCAGAGCACTTCGGCTATCATGAGGATTATATTGCGCGGATCTTCAAAAAACAGCTTGGGATGACGATCATGGAATATGTGTACGCCATCCGTATTTCCAAGGTATACATCGACCTGGTGAATACGGACCGGACAGTGAATGAGATATTCGAAGACCATGGCTGCACCAACTACAAGGTGGCTATGCGGTATTTTAAAGAAACCTACGGCTGCACGCCCAGGGAGAAAAGGGAGGCCGTGAGACGGATGAGCTGGAAGGAGATGCAGATGCTGCCGTCCCCCTTCTATGAGCCGTGTGAAGGATAAAAAAGGACGGTTACTGTGAGCACCCGGTGGATGCTCACAGTAACAAAGTCGGAATCGTCCGCTATTTTCTTCGTAAATGTATCTAACCAAACGACGGAAAAATTGTTAGTATTTGATTACAAAATATCGTTGAGTGATACATGAAGGAGGAAATGAAGAATGGAACAAAAAAACAAACTGACTTTTGCAAAGATTGGAGAACGTTTCTCCTACGGCTGCGGCGACTTTGGGTGTAATATCATTTACACGGCCATGTCCGCGTTTCTGATGTTTTACTATTCCGATTACGCAGGCGTCAATACTCTTGCAGTGGGGACGATCATGCTGGTGTCCAGGGTTTTTGACGGTGTCAGCGACATTATCATGGGGATCATCGTAGACCGCACAAGATCCCGTTTCGGAAAAGCGCGTCCCTGGCTGCTTCGGATGTGTATCCCCTTTGCAGTATCCGGCATCCTTTTGTTTTCCGTTCCGGCAGGAATGTCAGAGACGGCAAAGCTGGTCTACGTGTTCGTGACATACAACCTGACGTCCACGGTGATCTATACGGCGATCAACGTGCCGTATTCTTCGCTGAATGCGTTGATGACACAAGACCCTTACGAGCGTTCGGTCCTGAGTATTTTCCGAAACGTACTGGCAACCTGCGGAACGCTTCTGATCAACCTGGTGACACTTCCGCTGGTGAAGGCATTCGGCGACAATGCATCTGCATGGACGAAGGCATTTGTGATACTCGGCTTTCTGGCTGTCGCGGCCTTTCTGATCAATTTTGCCGGGACGAGAGAGCGGGTAAAACCAGCGTCCGCAGGAGACGGAGGGGCAGAGACAGTTCCGGTAAAAGAAGGGATCCTGGCATTGTTCAAAAATAAGTATTGGATCATGATGACCGGCGTGCTGGCCTTGTTTTTCCTGTATTACGCCATCAACGGCGGAACCACCGTCTACTATGCGAAAGAGGTCTTAGGGGATGCGGACCTGGTGAGCACGATCAACGGCATTTACAATGCGATCCAGATCATCGGCATGTTTCTGATCGCAAAACTGGTGAAAAAATATGGCAAGCGCAACGTATTTTCCATCGGACTGATCCTGGCGGCAGCCGGGATGCTGATCCTCGAATTGGGCGGAGGCTCTATGCCGGTGATCGTGATCACGAGCCTGATCCGCGGTGTGGGAAATGCATGCGGCGGCGCGACAATGTGGGCCATGGTTTCCGATACCATTGACTACGGCGAGTGGAAAACCGGATACCGGACGGAAGGACTCGTAAACAGTGCATGCAGCTTCGGCTATAAGATCGGAAACGGCGTGGGCTCCGCGCTGCTCGGGCTGATCCTGGAGATCGGCGGATACGTAGGGACTGCTTCTGCCCAGACCGCTTCCGCTGTGACCGCGATCCGCGTCTGCTTCGTGTGGATTCCGATCGGAGTATTTGCGGCATGCTTCCTGATCCTTCGATTCTATCATCTGGATGATGAATTTGAGGGGATCATTGATGACCTGCAGAAGCGGGCGGCTGGTTCAAAGTAAGGAAGGAGTTCGATGATTATGATTCAAAATCCAATTTTCAAAGGGTTTAATCCGGATCCCTGTATCTGCAGGAAACAGGATGATTATTATGCAGCGGTATCGTCTTTTGAGTGGTTTCCGGGAATCCCGGTGTACCATTCAAAGGATCTGAAAAACTGGGAGCTGTACACCCATGTACTGACGGATGACAGAGAAGTGGAGCTTCGGAAGCTCCCCAGTGCAAAAGGAATATGGGCGCCGTGCCTGACATACTGTGAAGCGGAGGACTTATTTTATGTGGTGTACGGCGTGATGAATTCCATGAACGCCCGGTATTTTGATGTGGATAACTTCCTGATCACGGCAAAGGATATCCGGGGGCCGTGGAGCAGGCCGGTGTATCTAAATTCCGCAGGATTTGACGCATCCATGTTCCATGACGACGACGGGAAAAAGTATGTGGTGTCGCTGGAGTGGGAGACCAGGGAAGGTTACGAGAAGCCGGGCGAGATCTGTATGGTGGAATATGATCCGGAGAAGCAGGAAGTCAGGGGCCATGTAAAACGGATCTGGCGCGGAGGCACGGACCGGGGCTGCATCGAGGCTCCCCATCTGACGAAACGGGGGGACTACTATTACATCATGTGTGCGGAGGGCGGGACGGGCTATAACCACTGTGTCACCATGGGACGCTCGAAACATGTCTGGGGACCATACGAAAAGGATCCCATGAATCCAATCGTCACCAGCCGGCCGGGAGAATCTTATGAAAGGCATGATCCGGATCACTTGAAGCCGAAATATTATAATCCGGATTCTATCCTTCAGAAGTCTGGCCATGGCAGCTACGTGGACCTGCCCAATGGAGAGACATATCTGCTGCACCTCTGCGCAAGGCCGTTTGTGCCGGAATTGTGCTGTACGCTGGGGCGGGAGACCGGAATCCAGAAAATGAGGTGGACCGAAGACGGGTGGCTGCGTATGGCGGACGGAAGCAATCTTGCGAAAATGGAAGCAGAAGAGGCGGCGCTTCCGGAAGTGCCCATGCCGCAGATCCCGGACTTTGATGATTTTGATTCGGAAGAGCTGGGACTCTGCTATTACGCGCCCAGGATCATGCCAGAGAGTTTCGTGGACTTGAAGGCCCGTCCGGGGTATCTGCGGATGCGCGGGCAGGAATCCAGGACTTCCCTGAACCGGGTGAGCATCCTGGCCCGGAAATTGACCAGCGTCTATGCCACGGTCACCGCGAAGATGGAATTTCAGCCGGAGGTTTATCAGCACAGCGCAGGCCTGATCCTTTATTATGACAATATGAACTATGTCAACCTGCGGAAATATTACAGCCAGACGCTGGGGGGAAGTGCGTTGTCCATCGTCCACCTGGAAAACGGCGGGAAGAACGAGATGGTGGATACCAGGGTCGGCGTCCGGGATGTGCCGATTTACCTTCGGATAAAGATCGAAGGACGGAAGTTCCATTTCGAATGGAGCTATGACGGGGAGCAATACACGCCGATCGGCGGGGAATTTGAGACGGCGAGGTTCTCGGATGAATATTGTAAGTTCGGGGAATTTACGGGGGCCTTCGTAGGAATGACCTGCGCGGACCGGGCAAGACATCGGCATTACGCGGATTTTGATTTCTTCGAGTATATTGCGGATGAGACAAGAGATGTAGACTGACAGTGACAGGTCACGCCTGACCGGGGCGTGACCTGTCACCTATTTTTCGTTACTTTTTACGGCCTGTTACGGAAGATCACCGACTCATAAGGCCGGAGCACAGGCCCCCGGTAGCCTCCTTCCCGGTCGTAAGAAGACAACAGGACCTCCCCGGTGCCCTCCAGCAGAGAGGAGGGTATCTGGCGCTCCTGCCGGGAGAAATTATGGAATGCCAGCAGGGTTTCGTCTGCTGTGCTTCTGGTCAGGGCAAACAGATCCTGCTGTCCTGTTTCCAGGAAAGCCAGGTCTCCCCGGGACAGTGCAGAGGATTCCTTACGCAGCGCGATCAGCTTCCGGTAACACTGATACACCGAGTGGGGATCCTGCCGCTGGGCTTCCACATTGATCTCCCGGGTATTGGGATTGACTTTCAGCCAGGGCGTGCCGGAAGTAAAGCCGCCCGTTTCGGAGCAGTCCCACTGCATGGGAGTACGGGCATTGTCGCGGCTTTCCAGCTGGGCCTGGGCCAGGGCGGCCGCCGGATCCATGCCGGAAAGCAGGTACTGCCGGTATTGATCTCTTGTGCTGGGATCGTCATAGTCTTCAATAGAAGGAAGCTTCACATTCGTCATCCCGATCTCCTCGCCCTGGTATACATAAGGGGTACCCGGCAGACTGTGGAGGAACATAGCCAGAAACTTGGCGGAAACCTCCCAATACTCGCCGTCGTCGCCGTAGAGGGACACCTGTCGGGGCTTGTCGTGGTTGCTGAAAAATCTGGCCCACCAGCCGTCCTCCTTCATTGCCCGATAGCTTTCTTCAATATCCTCTCTGAGCCGTGCCGGAGACCAGGTGTCGATCTCGGTCTTGGGCAGCACGAAGGGGATCGCCATGTCAAATTCTTCCCGGTCCGTTTTTACATAGTTGCCAAGTTCCTCTGTGGTAGGAGCCGCCACTTCCCCAACAGTCAGGATATTGCGTGGGGCAAAGACCCTCCGGTTCATTTCCCGGATATAGGCATGGGTACCCGGGCGGCAGATGAGGCAGTCCGGGAAGGAGTAGCCGTCGGGCCGGGGCGGCAGGGCAGAATCAGGGAAATCCTGGGGCTTGTCCAGGTAACTGATCGCGTCTACTCGGAAGCCCTCCACCCCCTTGTCTGCCCACCAGTCCATCATCTCGATGACCGCATCCCGAAGCTCCTGGCATGCCCAGTTCAGGTCAGGCTGTTTTTTGGAAAAGTAGTGGAAATAATATTGGCCACGTTCGGGTACATATTCCCAGGCGCTTCCGCCGAAGGCCGAACCCCAGTTGTTGGGCTCATGGCCGTCCACCGGGTCCCGCCAGATATAATAATCGGCTCTGGGATTCTCACGGGACGACCGGGATTCGAGGAACCAGGGATGCTCATCCGAGGAATGGTTCACCACCAGGTCCATGATCATGCGGATGCCCTTTTCTCTGCAGGCGTCCCGCAGGCGGTCCCAGTCCTCCATGGTGCCGAACTCTTCCATGATCTCCTGATAGCCTGAAATATCATATCCGTTGTCATCGTTGGGTGAGCGGTATACAGGGGAAAGCCACAGGGCGTTGACGCCAAGTTCTTCCAGGTAGTCCAGTTTCTGTAAAATACCGGGCAGATCCCCGATGCCGTCCCCGTTGGAATCATAGAAGCTGCGGGGATAGATCTGGTAAACGACCAGGTCTTTGATCCAATCTTTTTGTTCTGTCATAAAGACGCCTCCTTATTGCCGTATTTCTTCTATTATACACTATTTAGAGAAGATATCGATAAGAAAGTTCGGCGTTTTTATAAAGAATCAATCTGCAGTTTTGCATACTGGCTCGGTGAGATCCCTTCATGAGATTTGAACACCCGGCTGAAGTAGAACGCGTCCGTATATCCAACCATTTCAGCCACATCCTTCAGCAAAAGGTCCGGATTGCTGCGGATCAGCTTTTTCGCCATATCGATCCTGAGATTCCCAAGATACTTGATGGGTGAGATTCCAAATTCAGCCTTAAATAAAGAAGCGATATACTTTTCGCTGTGGCCGAAAATATCCTGGAAGATCTTAAACGTGATCTGAGACGTAAAATTCATGTCCAGCCAGTTCCGCACCTGCTTCGCCAAGGACTGCTCGCTGTCTGCCAGCGCCGGCGCACCCAGGTCATAGATCCGCTCCAGCTCAAACCGCAGGTCCGTTTCCAATTCCTCATAAGAAAAGCAGGAAGATACGATTTCCGCGGCATCCGGATAAACGATCTGCCCGTTCAGGGAGCCGGGGACTACTGTTTTGATAAAATAACGCAGGTCAGAGATCAACTGAAGCTGAGTCACATTTTTATCCTGGCAGAATACAAGGACAGAATGAAGAGCTTCACGGACCGATTCCAGGTCAGGCTGCCCCGGAATACCCAGGCAGATCTGCTGTATCTCTCTGGAAATGTGAATCTTATCGTCAGAGACAGGCTTGACTGTGTGGATCAGGCCGTATCCGAAGGGAGTCCGGAATAAGGCATATAGATACAGATTCCGCAGCAGATCCGGGATTCCATTTCCGCCGACTGCATTTTCGGAAATGAGAAGATTCATATATGTACCGGCGGAGCGGACGGCCTCATAAAGCTCCCGGGCAGCAGATACAATGTCGGCAGGCTGATCGTCCGGGAAGACAACGGCAAAGAGGCATTCATTATAATGCCGTCCGCGCAGAGGAAAAACAGCAGCCTGATATGTTTCTTCAATTCTCCGGCGGGTCTGCGCATCTACGGCCGGCGGCGCGGAATCAAACAAGACCTCGCTATAGATATTGCTGCACACCGGACCAGATAAAAGCAGTAAAAGCGTACATGTATAACCAGCCAGCGGATTTCTGACCTCCGATACCGCTGCCGGATTGTGCTGAAGGCAGCGCTGGAGATATTCCGCCTGCAGGATGCGCAGTTCCTTTTGATACTTCTGCCTGCAGGAAATCAGGATCTCATTCAGCGTGTCAGAAGAGATCGGTTTCAGCAGAAAATCAGTGACACCCAGATGGATGGCAGTGCGCGCATATTCAAATTCCGCATACCCGGTCAGGATCACACACCGGGGAAAAAATCCTGCTTCCTGAATCTGCCGGATCATATCCAGTCCATTCATCACAGGCATATTGATATCTACAAAGATCAGATCCGGAGTATCCGCCAGTATTTTTCGGACTCCTTCTTTTCCATTTCCGGCTGTGCCGATTACCCGGAAGTCAGGATGATTCCGGGTGATCATCAGGGACAGCCCCCTGGCGGTCACGGGTTCATCTTCTACGATCATGACTTGTATCATACGAATCTCCTTTCACAGTTCATGGGCATGACACCCGAAAACACAGCGCCGTCCCCTTCAGGAGGGCGTCCGGGCCTGCGGAGCAGTATCATGAACGGCAACAAACGGTTTTTTGGGACGGAGGGGGCCGCCGACGGTAACGGCAGTGTCTCCGCTGCCTGTCGTTTCCGCCTGGAAATACTGCTCCCCATGATAGTAAATGTTGAGACGCAGGATGGTGTTTTCGAGTCCAAAGCCCGACTGTGCGTGCAGAGTGCCTTCCATATGCTCCTCATATTCTGGAAACTGAAATTTTTCCAGGCGCGCAAGCAGCTTCTTCAGACGGTCTTCTTTAAAAGGAAGCCCATTATTGATCACGGAAAGATACCAGTAGGATTCATCCTGGAAGGTTTTGACACGGATCTTCCAGGGCGGGAGGATTTCCCGCTCGGTCTGCTGGAAACCGTGATGAAAACAGTTTTCCACCAATGGCTGCAGGATCAGTTTGGGTACGAAGATATTGCCCAGTGAATCGTCCAGGTCCCATTCATATTCCAGAGTTTCTTCATATCTCATTTTCATAATATACAGGTAACTGCCTGCATTGGCAATCTCCTGCTCCAGGCGCACGGCCTGTCCGATATAAGACAAGGAGTATCTCAGCAAGGCAGAGAGCTGGCTGCACATATTCGAGACCGCCGTACTGCCGTCGATCAGCCCTGTCATACCGATGACAGAGAGCGTGTTATATAGAAAATGCGGATTCAGCTGCGCTTCCATTGCATCGTAGTGTGCCTGCAGCGTGCGCCGGTGGGCTTCCGTAAGCCGCTGGTTCTGGTCGTAGATTTCCCTGAGAAATGCCTGGATCGCATTTGCCAGGGTGGTGATCTCATTATCCGAAGATATTTGCGGGATATTGATATTTCTGCCCGGCTCCAGATGCTCCAGCTGTCTGACCAGCCGCTTTAAGGGGCGGGTCAGGCCATGAGACATCAAAAACAAAAACGTGGCGGTAATGAGGAACAGGATAAAAAACATCAGCGCAGTGATCAGCAGCGTCTGATTTTTTGAATACAGATATCCCGCAATACTGCCGGTCAGAATGAAGGTCCAGCCCGTGGCTTCGGAACGCTCGCAGCAGCTGATACTGACCTGGTCATAAGAAAAAGTCTCTGCGCCGGAATGGATGGATTCCTGGAAGGCGCGGCGAAACGCTTCCTGATCCAGCTCCGGGATACTGGTATAGACAAAGCGCTGTTCCTCGTCCAGTAAAGTGATAGAAAAATCCTCTGGATTTTCGAAGTCCTCCAAAAGTCCGGTAAGATTGGATATATCAAAATCCAGGATCAGAAGCCCATACCTGCGATATGTGTCCCGCATGACACGGACTACGGAAAATACGGTCCTTCCATGTCCCCAGTAATCCTCATGGGGCGGAAGATACGCGGAGAAGGACGTATCTTCTATTAAGCCGTCCAGTCTGCCGGATCCTTTCAGGCTCGCTTTCGAGATATCCCTGAATGTACCGGAGGAAACGGAAACACCTACGTTGTCATAAAATCCGCTGATATAGCTGATAGAGCCATTCAAGTTCTGGGAGAGCAGAACAGAGCGGAAGGCATTCTGAAATAAAGTTCTGTCAGTGACATGATTCGAAAAATAATTTTCCGAAGAATCAGGAATATTCTTCGCTATGGAAATCAGGGACGGGTCCATCTGCAGATCCTTGAGCGTATTATCTCCGATCTTTAAGAGCATATCCAGATCCCTGTTCAGCATGGAGGTATTTCCAACAATGGTGTCCTGCATGTTTTCCCTGAGTGAATCCGCCGTATAATAATAAAAGAATATGGAACAGGACAGCAGAAGGACCAGATTGAGGGCAAAACAGGAAATATATATTTTTTTCTGAAAAGATAATCTTTTAAATTTCATAAAACACTCCATTAAGGGCAAAAAATAAAGGTATATAGAGTATATCATATCCGGGCGTGAAATGAGGGGATAATTTCTAAATTGGCAAAAAGTACATGTGAAAAATTACAAATGTCCATGGAGTATGGCAGATTGTTTTTGTATAATATTGCTAAAACCTCGCGGCAGCGGATTGCAGCGCGTTAAGCTCATCAATCACTGCATGCTGTCCGAGAAAAAAAATTGAGGAGGAAGAAAGATATGAAAAGAAAAATGGTGCTGCTGCTGACAGGTATGATAGTCATGGCTTCGCTGTACGGCTGCGGAGGAAACGGCGCAGGAGATTCCGGAAGCGATACGGACAGCGCGGAACAGACAGAGACAGAAGACGATTCCGAGGCAGGCGGCGGTGTGACACTGACACTGTACTGCAATGCAGATGATATGGCAAAACCATACATGCAGAAGATCATTTCCATGTGGGAAGAAGAAAGCGGAAATAAGATCGACCAGCAGGGACTGGACACGGACAATGCAGAAACGATCGCGCTTACCAAGTTTACCACAGGCGATATCCCGGATCTGTATGTGCACTTTGGCAACAGCAATCTGAAAAACTTCAACCCGGAAGAAAATTTTGTGGACTGGACAGACGCGGAATGGGTATCGGATATTCAGGATTCCGTTATGCCCCAGGCTGTGTACAATGATAAGATCATCGGCCTGCCATTCTGGGAAGCGTCCAATTCCGGATGCTTCTATAATAAGAAGATCTTTGACGAGCTAGAGATCAGCCAGCCCAAGACCCAGGAAGAATTTGACAAGGCCTGCGATACTCTGCTGGAAAACGGCATTCAGCCGATTTACCTGGCTGCTGCGGACAGCTGGCCGATCCTGTATCAGTTTGCACTTGACCCGGTGATAGAAGAGCATCCGGAATACGTGGAACAGCTCAATGCGGGTGAGCTGACTTATGCGGAGATTCCGGAATTTACGTCCATGTGCGAATGGTTCTTGTCAGCCGCAGAAAAAGGATATTTTGGAAAAAATTATGCATCGGATACATGGGATTACTGCAGCGAGGTCTTGGGAACCGGAGAGGCTGCCATGATGTTCTGCTGGGATACTTGGTTCGACACGGATTACGACAGTGAATCTTATGATTATGTGGGAGAAGACTTCGGCATCATGCCGGTATTTATGGGAACCTGCGATGAGGGAACCTATGAAGGCGGCAACGTGAATCTGATGATGGCAAATAAAAACGGCGACCATGTAGAGGAAGCCAAGGATTTCATCAATTTTATGTCAGAGCCGGACAACTATAACGAGGCGTTTGACGGGATATCCACAGCCGCTGTATTCAAGGGACAGACTACGAACGTAAACTCCAGCCAGTATGAAGAGAACAAAGAAAGTGTGGACAAATTGATCCGTGCTTCCTCCGCACAGCCGAAGATCGTGGGATATAACCAGGGAGAAGGCGGCAAGGCGCTTCTGCAGCTGATGTCCGGAGATATTTCGGTTGAGGAATGTATCAAGCTGATCGATGATGACCGCATTGCCACATTAAAATCCTTTGAACAGGAATAAGGGCAAAGAGCCCTGGAGGTATCGATGAACAGAAAAAAGATATATCCGCTCTATCTGGCAGTCATCCCTGCGGTCGTATTTACTATATTTTTTATCATACCGTCTACGATCGGATATTATTATGCGTTTACAAACTGGAGCGCAGCAAGAACAACAGATCTCAAATTTGTCGGCCTGGAAAATATTTTATCTGTCATTCAAAGTTCCAAGGTCCCGGTGGCCTTTGTCAACACCCTGATCTATGCGGGTGTAAAAACGGTGATGGTGACGATTCTGGGATTTGTATTTGCATATATCCTGAACCGGGAGATCAGGAGCAGGACCGCACTTCGTACAGTATATTTTATCCCGTCGGTTTTTTCCTGCCTGGTCGTGGGGCTGATCTTCAGCGCCGTGTTCCAGACAAGGCACGGCACGCTGAACAATATTTTAAATATGTTCGGCATTGCAAATATCCAATGGCTGGGTTCCAGGGGGACGGCAGTCTTTGCGATCTGCATGGCGGAGGTGTGGAGAAACGTGGGTTATGCGATCATCATCACACTGGCGGGCATGCAGTCAGTTTCCTCGGATTACATCGAGGCGGCCAGGCTGGACGGAGCCACTGAGTGGCAGATGTTCAGCAGGATCACACTGCCCCTCATCATGCCTACGGTCAATGTGAATATATTATTCAGCCTGATCTATGGGCTGAAGATGTTTGACCTGATCTACGTGATGACGGGCGGAGGTCCCGGAAACGCAACAGAGAGCTTTGGAACTCTGATGATGAACGAGATGTCGGCAGGCCGGTATGCGCAGTCGGTAGCTGTCAACCTGGTATTTACGGTATTACTGGTCCTGGTATCCATGCTGTATCAGAGATTCAGTTCCAGATGGGAGACGGTGGAGTGATATGAAAAAGAGGAAAAATACGGTAAACCGAATTTTAGAGATTATATTATGGATATGCAGTATAGTGACCATATACCCGATACTGATGGTTCTTCTTACCTCGTTTAAGAGTAAAGGAGAAGCGGCCTATCTGAATATCTCGCTGCCAGGTGAATGGCATCCGGAAAATTATGTGGCTGTCCTGGAAAAAGACTTTGTCAGGTCACTGGGAAACAGCGTGTTTATTACACTTTTGTCCGTGGTGCTGATCACGGCGCTGTCCGCATTTTTGAGCTTTATCATTGCCAGAAGAGATACGAAGGGCTGCCGGATCACATACAAGATCATTACCCTGGGCATCATAGCCCCGTTTACGGCCCTGCCCACGATCCAGCTTCTGCAGAAGCTGGGGATGTATGGCAGCCGGACCGGTTTGTGCCTTGTCTACGCGGCTCTGTATATGCCGTTTACCACCATGATGCTGAGCGGATTTATCAAGGGAATCCCGCGGGAGCTGGACGAGGCGGCGGTCATGGACGGAGCGGTAGGATGGAAGCTGTTTGTAACCGTGATATTTCCGCTCTTAAAGCCCGCGCTTGCGACTACAGGAGTGCTCAATTTTATGTGGGTGTGGAATGAACTGCAGATTCCCATGTACCTGCTCAATTCATCTGCAAAGTGGACGCTGCCGCTGTCCGTGTATAATTTCTACGGGCAGTTCAGCCGAAGCTGGAATCTGGTCTGCGCAGACGTGGTCCTGGTATCCCTGCCGGTGGTCATCGTTTATATCTTCGCCCAGAAGTGGGTCATTGCAGGCATGACGGCAGGGGCGGTCAAGGGTTAGCAAAAAGTATTACTGACGGCTGATTCCAGCCCATCAGCCGTCAGTCTGTACACCTGGCTGCAGACTTCTGCGATATACTTCCGGTCATGGGAAATACTGATCACTGCCCCGGGAAATTCTTTCAGCATCTGCCGGATCACAGGACCGGACAAAGGTGAAAAGTTCCGTGTCGGTTCATCCAGGATCAGCACATTGGCTCCGCTTAAACTCATTTTCAGCAGAAAGATCTTTGCCTTCTGGCCGCCGGAGAGCTGGCTGATCCGGTGCTCCATCTCGTCCGCGGTATATTTTAACGCGCCAAGATACGTGCGGATCCGGGTCCGTTCTTCCTTGTCCCCGGTCTGCGCCAGATAATCCACAGGCGTCATGGAAAGCGCCAGCAGTTCTTCATAATTCTGCGGCATATACTCCGCGTGGATATCCTTCCTCTCCAGCAGTTCTTCCGCAATCCTGCCAAGCAGCGTGGTTTTACCGGACCCGTTTCTTCCCACAATGCAGATTTTTTCAGAGCCGCGGATCCGCAGTTGGATGTGCCTGGCAAGGGTCCGCGTTTGGTCCGGCGTATCCAGCTGCTCCAGTTCAAAATCCAGGACCGTTTTTCCAGAAGGGATTTTTGCGGTCTCGTCTCCCAGCTTGAAGAAGATCGCCGTCTCTTCCTCCGGCATTTCCGTCATATTTTCGTATTCCCGGGCAAAGCGCCGTTCCATGGATTTTACCGCATGCATTTTCTTTTTCAGAAGCCGCCCCTTGGATGGATTCTGCCGTGTAATGTTGTTCTGCGCATGTTCTACGCTTTGATAGACTCGCAGGAATTTTTCCTCCCGCAGCTTCTTCTCCCGCCGTTCATTTTGCGCTTTCCGCTCCTGACTTTCGAATTGCATTTTTCGTTCCTGCCGGTACTGGTAATAAGGCATGCGGACAACCGTATAGCGGGACTGTGTTTTCCGGCGGACCTGTTCGATATGGATGACCATGTTGGCCGTATGTTCAATCAGGGTCTCATCATGGGAAATGAACAACACGATCCCCTCCCACTCCAGGATGAACTTTTCCAGCCATTCCAGGGTTTCCAGGTCAATGTCGTTGGACGGCTCATCCAGAAGCAGGACATCCGGTCCGGCGATCAGGAGGCGCAGCATCTGAGCCTTTACCTTCTCCCCACCGGAGAGTGTTCCCATGGACTGCTCCCTGTAGAAAAAATCAAGGGACAGGCCGAACTCCTTTGCCATCCGGTTCAGGTCTTTCGGCGTCTGCTCCAAAAACATGGGTTCCTCCATAAAATATTCATAAACAGATGTGCGAGCGGTCTGGGCCGGGAGCTCCTGGGGCAGGTATCCGATCTGATGTCCCCGGACGATCCGCTCTCCCTTGGCCTCACAGTAATCACCGATCCTGTCCGGGGAAGCAATCCATTGGAGAAGGGTGGATTTTCCGTTTCCCTCCTCACCGATGATCACGGCCTTGTCCCCGTCATTCCATACACAGCTGAAATCTTCCAGGATCACTCGTTCGTCTTCTTTGTGTGTGATGGTTACGTTTTTTATCTGTATCATAAAATCCTCCTGTTTGATTTTTGACAGACTTCTCCGTAACTCAAAGTCCTGCGGCCATTTTGCAGGAAAAAGAAAAAGCCCGTCTTCGTATCCGAAAACAGACTCACGCAAATAAACCCTGTATATATTCTGTAAACAGAAATGACACTGCAAAGCTATATGCCGCATTCATTATATCATATATGCGGCGGCTCCTGTGTACAATCATACAAAGCGGGCAGATCATGCGGATAATCTAATTCGGCATACGCAAAACTATATAAGTCTGCTTACACAGACAAATACAACTCATTGCATCATCCAAATCAAATTATCGAATAATCATTTCCTCACCCTGCACGATTCTCATCAATCTGTATCGCAGACTGACTTCACACGTGCCCTTTCTTTTTTGTTCAGTGATATTATACACAGAAGGAAAGTAGAATGCAAGCTTTTTTTAAAATACTTGTTAGAAATTGGAATAGAAGGCAGTCTCCAATACTTGAAACGGAAACAATCTTTTTGTATAATGAAGTTATTGAATCAAAAAAGGACAGGAATCAGAATATCATACAAGAACAGGATGAAGAATATGAATGTAGCACAGGTAAATGAGAACAATAAGCCCCGGGGCAGCCAGGGTGTGATTTCGCTCCAGTTTCTTTTTACTGAGGAAGGCTTCTGCCCTGATGGACGCCCAGAGCTGCTCTCCTCAGCAGACCAGAAGCTTCTGGAGCATTTTGAGCAGGATCGCTACGGAGCGCTGTATCACATGGGACTTGCGGAAAAATCGCCGGACTTCAGCCCGTCAGCAGTATTTCTATACCAGGTGTCAGATGCGTTTTTTAAAACCCTGACCAGCCTGCCGGAGCTGGAGATCTCCAGGGGGGAGACCAGGGCAGAGCTTGCTGAGGACGAAGCAGACCGGCTGATCCGGGCGGCGCCTTTCGCGATCGGTGCGGAGCACATAACAAAAAAGTGGCTCGCAGGTGTATTCGGGAAGTTAAATCAGATATTTTCCAGAGAGATCGGGGAGTACGACGGCACCGTGGAAATGTATCTGACAGAGAAAAACCAGCAGCTCCATGTCCCGGAACGGATCTTTTTCCATCTGGTAGAGCATAAGGACGACGACTTTCCCTTCGCGTTTCTTGCAACCTATGCCACCAGGGGAGAAGACGGAAAGGTACGCCACGTCCCGTTGAAATATGCCCTCACAGAATATAAAAATGAACGGGAAAAACTGCTGGCCCTGCTGGCCTGTCTGAACCGTGCGGCTGAGGTTTCCGAGCTGCTCTCCGGATTCGTGGAAAATGGTGAGATGTTCCATCCGCTGCGTCTGACAGCCGATGAAGCATATACCTTTTTAAAACAGGTGGAGGCCATCGAAAGCACCGGCATCCTGTGCCGGATTCCGAATTGGTGGAAGAAGAAAGCGGCACAGGTGTCCATGTCTGTGAGTATGGGAGAAGAGAAGCCGTCTATGCTGGGCTTTGACACGCTAGTCAGTATGCGTCCGAAGCTGGTCGTGGACGGAGTGCCCCTGGCCAGAGAGGATATCGAGATGCTGTTGGCACAGACAGACGGGCTGGCATTTCTGAAAGGGAAATGGATCGAGGTCGATCATGAGCGGCTGCAAAAACTGCTTGCGGAGATGGAAGCGGTTCCGGGGGATATGACGCTGATGGAGGCTCTGAGACTGGAACTCGGTACGGGAAAAGCATCTGCGGACGTGGGGCAGTCAGTCACGAATGGAGCATGGCTATCGTCTCTTCTGATGAATCTGAGAAAACCGGAATCCATCCGGAAAGCCGTGCTGCCCAAATCCTTCCGTGCGACGCTGCGTCCTTATCAGAGCAGCGGCTTCACCTGGCTTAATTATATGGATAAGCTGGGGTTCGGCGCCTGTCTTGCGGACGATATGGGTCTGGGAAAGACTGTGCAGGTCCTTGCCTATCTGGAAAAGCTGCGCAGGACAAATAAACATGCGCATGCGCTTCTGGTTGTGCCGGCATCGCTGATCGGAAACTGGCAGAAGGAGGCGGAAAAATTTGCCCCGGCGCTGGACTTTCAGATCCTGCATGGAAAGACGGCGGCAAAGCTGGGCGAAGAATTCCGGGGAAGCAGTGCGTTTCTCACGATCACAACTTACGGAATGGTCACACGGATCAAAGAGCTGCAGGAGACAGCATGGGAGTGTGTGATACTGGATGAAGCCCAGGCGATCAAGAATCCACTGACCAGGCAGACGAAGGAGATTAAAAAATTATCCTCCCGGATGCGGATCGCCATGACAGGGACTCCGATCGAAAATGAACTGGCGAACCTATGGTCCTTATTTGACTTCCTGAATAAAGGCCTTTTGGGGACTTCGGCGGAATTTAAAGAATTCTGCAAAGGGCTGGGCGACCATCCGGAGGGATACGTCCGCCTGAAAACGATGGTGGCGCCCTTTATGCTCCGCCGTGTAAAGACAGATAAAAGTATCATCGCGGACCTGCCCGAAAAGCTGGAGACCATTGATTACGCGAATCTGGCAAAGAAGCAGATCGTCCTCTACCGAAAAGCAGTGTCGGATCTGGAGAAACGGCTGGAAGAGGCGGACGGAATAGAGCGCAGAGGACTGGTCATGTCTGCGATCATCCGGCTGAAGCAGATCTGCAACCATCCCGACCAATATCTGGGACAGCAGACATTTTCCGCGGAGGAAAGCGGGAAGTTCGCTATGCTGAAGGAAATCTGCGGAACCATTTACGAAAAGCGCGAGCGTGTGCTCGTGTTTACGCAGTTCAAGGAGATCACGGAATATCTGGCGGCGTTTCTGACAGAGGTCTTTCAGACAGAGGGATTTGTGCTCCACGGAGGGACCCCGGTCGTTAAGCGAAGCCAGATCGTGGAAGCATTTCAGGGAGAAAAATACGTGCCATTTATCGTTCTTTCCGTAAAAGCCGGGGGAACCGGGCTAAATCTGACAAAGGCAAACCATGTGATCCATTTTGACCGATGGTGGAACCCGGCAGTGGAAAATCAGGCCACGGACCGGGCATTTCGGATCGGGCAGACGAAGAATGTGATGGTGCATAAGCTGGTCTGCAAAGGCACGATCGAAGAGAAGATTGATGAAATGATCGAGGCAAAAAAGGAACTGGCGGAAAATGTGATCGGTTCCGGCGGCGAGAAGTGGATCACTGAACTCAGCAATGAGGAATTGATGTCGATGATGCGGTTAGGCATTTAATAGAAAAACAGGAGATGTGATATGAGTAAATATTGGGACAGTTCTACCCGCTACAGCCAGCCTACGGCTTCTGAGATCCGGCAGAAGTCTGCGGCCAGCCGGAAAAAAGAGCAGGCAAAAGGAAAGGTTCTGGAGCCGGTGACCGTACAGGGCAGAACGATCACAAAAAGCTGGTGGGGACAGGCCTGGTGTGAGAACCTGGAGCGGTATGCGGATTATGAAAGCCGTCTGGACAGGGGAAAGCGCTATATCCGTACAGGGGCGGTCATTGACCTGAAGATCCAGAAAGGAAAAATTTTAGCCCGGGTGCAAGGGACGCGCAAGACGCCATACAAAGTAGAGATCCGCATCAGTCCCCTTTCCGAGGAAAAATGTCAGTCGATCATCAGCAGATGCGGCAAAAAGATTGAAAACCTGGAGGAGCTTCTTGCCGGGAATTTCCCGGAGGAGATGAAGGAGCTGTTCCAGGGAAAGGACGGCTTGTTCCCGACTCCGATCGAGATCAGCTTTACCTGCAGCTGTCCGGACTGGGCTCTGCTGTGCAAGCACGTGGCGGCCGCCCTTTACGGTGTGGGTGTCAGGCTGGATGAACAGCCGCTTCTTTTCTTCGAACTCCGGGGAATCGATGTGGGCCGGTTTATTGACGTCACGCTGGCGAATAAGGTAGAAGCGATGCTTGCAAATGCGGAAAAGCCAAGCAGCAGGATCATGGAAGAGGATGAGGTAAAGGGGCTGTTTGGAGTGCTTTAGAAAGACAGAAGACTGAGAACATAAGATTGGTTTTCCAGTACGTGGAAATTTTGGAGAATCAACGCCGAAAAATAGCGGCGCAGCTTTGGTTCAGGCTGCGCCGCTATTTTTATGTCAATATTCAAAAACTATACCTTTTGGCAATAGATGTTTTTTACTTAATCATTTGAAAATATACTACAAGATTACCAAAAAGTCAAGAACTTCAGTCTTTTTTTTCTGGCAATTATGCCCTATAAACTCCTATTTCCAAAAAGTATACTTTATTGAACGAGATAAGGGAAAAATTATGCCAAAAGATACGGTATGCAAAACAGTTCACCAGTATAATAAAATGCCGATTTCTTCAGAAGATATGAAAAAATTACAGGAGATCGCAGAAGATTACAGCAAGGTGAAAAATTATGTATATGTACGTTTTGGCGGTATAGCTGGTTTATCAAAAATTTATCCCGGATATACAGTGCAGAATGAAATGACAGAAACAGGGCTGCGTGCAAGCATGGGACTGCCATCCGTATACTTTTATTCTGCCATATTTGATGCGCTGGGAGATATAAAAAGCCAGTGGACAAGGATAAAATCCAGGATTCTCAAACAGGTTGGCAAAAATGAAAATTTTAGTCAGGAAGAGAAACATTATCTCCGTTTTTTGCTGAAAGTCAGCAATGCTTTTGAACAGGTGCTCAGCGGAAGTACGATCAGACTTGCCAGAGAAATACAGGCTCAATATGATGTACTGGCGGCGGAAGTGGATACTGAAAAATTACACCGATACCTTTGCAGACAGGTACGCAGATACCATGTCCGGCTGCATACAGAGAAGGCAGAAGGGTTTTATACAGGAGAGAGAGCATACCGTTATGCAGACCACGGTATCTATATTTCCATCAAGGAAAAGAGGAAGCGCCTTTTTGTACTGCTGACGGATAATAATCAGTATCAATCCCGGATCTATATACGGCTGCTTCCGGAACAGAGCAGCATACAGATCAAGATTCCGGTCAATGTGTCAATACATACTCATACAGACTATTCGAATCAGGTTGGGGTATCTGTTGGAATGTACACCATGTTGACGACTGATAAAGGCCATTGTTATGGGAAAGAATTTGGCAGATATCAGATGGAGTATTCGGAGTGGATCCGTATGCAGGCTAAAAGTTATTCACGCAATAAGGATCAGAATCCAGGCAGAAAAAAATATCATGCAAAAAAAAGACGGCTGGAAGAAAGACTTCATAGTTATATCAATCATGAACTCAATTGCTTCCTGCGGGAAGAGAAGCCTCAGACGATTTATATTGTAAAATTGCCTGCGCCAACAGCAGGAGGGGTGAATAAGAAGATCAATTACACTGTGTCGCAGTGGCAGAGAGGATATATAAGGAAAAGATTAGAGCAGAAATGCAGGGAGCATTCGGTTGAGATAGTTGAGGTTTTTGGAAAAGATATCAGTAAAGAATGCAGCTCATGCGGGGCAATAGGTAAAAAATCAGATGGGAGGTTTGACTGTCCTATCTGCGGATATCATACAGAAGAAAAAATAAACACCGCTTGTAATATAAAAAAACGTGGTTTAGAAATTGGAATATTAAGAAGATCATAAGAACTGTCATTTAGATAAATTTCGGTGAGAAACCGTGTTTTACCGCAAGGACTAAAAGGCAATGTTCATGATATAAAAACTTAACGGCATTAGAAGGCAGACGTTCAGAAAAATCTGAAAAACTGTGTATTGGGTATGCCAGGACCCTGCGAACATGTAAAACAGCGAGTTATATTTGCTTTGCCGTACTGCATGATGTAGCAGGGAGCGAAGCAGAGAAATCTGCATCAGGAAGATGGATCATATTCATCAGAATGACCAATATACCATATTGTAATCAACTGTAACCGCAAAAAATATATGAATAAATTCTGAATCAAATAAATCAGAAAAGAAGATTGCAGACAGATTACTATATTGTAAAAAAATCTAAGGAAGAAAATAATGAGAAGATTTCAGAAAAATCAGGTGGAAGACTTTGCTAAATTATTGGATCAGGCTCATGCGGAGATCATGACTTATATAGAAAAAAATGCGGCTGGTGAAGCTCTTTCACTTTTAGAACAATGCCAGCAGGGAGCAATTCAGATTGGTAATCTGATTGAAAAAACAGAGTCCGAAGGCTGTGCAGCAATTCCTCTTTTGGAACAATACTGTGAGCTGCTTTACCAGCTGCATGAAGAGATTGGACAGAACCAGAAGGAAATCAAAAAAGCAGCCAGGGCGATGAAACATCTTCGTCAGATATTGATTCGGATAGAAAGCAGCATAAAGCATGACATTAAAGTAAGGACAGAAGCAGTATTTCTTCCCTATAAAGCATGTATGTGGGATTCGCTGGAAAGTATATGGAGAGCAGCAGAAGAAGATGAAGACTGCGACGCTTATGTGATTCCAATTCCATACTATGATAAAAATCCGGATGGAAGCTTTAAAGAAATGCATTATGAGGCGGAAATGTATCCGGATTATGTTCCAGTCATTGATTATAGATCATATGATTTTGAGAAACGCCGTCCGGATATGATTTTTATCCACAACCCATATGATGAATGCAATTATGTTACCAGCGTACCTTCCTCATACTATTCAAAAAATTTAAAAAAATATACAGATCAATTAGTGTATATACCTTATTTTATATTGAACGAAATACAGATTGAAAATAAAAAAGCAATAGAAGCCATGAAGCATTTCTGTACGGTCCCGGGGGTGATCCATGCTGACAGAGTGGTAGTTCAGTCGGAAAGTATGAGACAGATATATATTAACGTGCTGACGGAAGAAACCGGAAAAGACACCAGGGAATACTGGGAGAACAAAATTTTAGGCATGGGTTCCCCTAAAATAGATAAATTACTCCGTACAAAAAAGGAAAATTTAGAAATTCCGGAAAGCTGGCTGAAAATCATCTTAAAACCGGACGGAACATGGAAAAAAATCGTACTTTATAATACAGGCGTATCGTCACTTCTGAATTATAATGAAAAGATGGTTGAAAAGATGAAAGAGGTATTTACCATCTTTAAAGAAAATCAAAATGATATTGCCTTATTGTGGCGCCCTCATCCTCTGATAAAAGCGACCATTGAATCCATGCGGCCAAATCTCTGGACGGAGTATGAAAAATTAGTGCGGGAATTTAAAGAGGAGAGATGGGGGATTTATGATGATTCAGCCGATATGGACCGCGCATTGATCATAAGTGACGCATATTATGGAAACGGGAGTTCATTGGTACAGCTTTTCGAGAAAACAGGAAAACCTATCATGATCCAGAATACAGAAATGTCAGATAAAGAATCAGATAGAAGACTAACTGGAAAAGAAAAAATACAGCTATTTTTTAATGCAGTCGCTATGGTAGATGACAAGATAGGTTATGCGTCTGCTTATAATTTAAACGGACTTTTTAAGATAAATACGGAATCTGGAAAATGTGAATATCTGACGAGGTTTCCTGACGAAGCACTGAAGACCAAGAACCTTCATTTTTGTGCAGAGTATAGCTGCGGAAAAGTATTCTTCTTTCCGCAGATAGGAAAATATATTTCAGTATACCATATTTTGAGCGGCGAGATTCAAACTATAGAATTGCCGCAAACAGAATATGCATATTATTCACAGCGCATGAAATTTGCACAGTCCTTTTTGTTTCAGGATAAAATATATGCGGTTGGGGCATCTTATCCGGCGATCATTGAAATAGCGCCATGGAATCTTGAACTGAAAATATATCCGCTTGACTTTGGAGAAAGAAAAATATTATTTCGTGCAGGCGGAACGCTGTATGATAGAAGCTTTTACATCCCATCAGTGACTTCCAATATTCTTTTGCAGTTTTGCATGGAAGATAAAAAGTCCTTTTTGATTGAAATGCCAGAAGGTTATCAGGGCGCGTGGAGCGCGGCCTGCGATGGAAAAAGAGTCTGGCTTGCGCCGAGATATCATGATGATCCGATTGTCTATTATGATATTTTACGTCGGGAAACAGGAACGATCGATCGTTTCCCCGAAGGATTTACTGGCGGGGATGATTTGTTTTTGCGCTGTATTTACAGAAATGGATTCATATGGATGTATCCCGAAAAGGCGAACATGGGATTCAAAATCAATCCGGATTCGTTTGACCTGGAAGAAATAAAGGAAATAAACAGACTGGAAGAAGACGAAACATATGGCTGCTGGTTTATAGAGGGCCGGTATTTGTATGGAATAAAAAAGAAAAAAGATGCTGATTGGATTGACGAAAATGACAATGAGAATTTTATTGTAAATTTAGATACGTGGGAAACGAAGCCGTTTTCTTTTTGTTTTTGCGGGGGAGTGGATAAACGGCGGAAAGATATGGCGGATGAATATAAGGCACAGATGCAGATAAACCGTTTTGAAGGAAAGATTTTAACTTTAGAAGAATTGCTTTTTCTGATCCCATATATGCACACACACGAATGTAATAAGAACAGCCAAACGACAGTAGGAAAACAGATATACTCTGTCCTTCGAAAAGCGGATTGATAAATGAGACAAGGGGGGATTGGAATGTGCCAAAGGAATTGTTTCTTAAATTCTAACAGAATAGGAAGGAGAAAGATCATCATATGGGGGGCAGGGGTACGGGGAAAAGAAATGGCCGTGCTGCTGAAGGGATATGGCTATAAAATAGAAGGGTTTATCGATTCGTATTTATATGGAAAAGAAGAGACGGTGTGCGGACTCCCGATTTATGGAAAGGAAGTTTTGAAGGAGAAACAGGACTCCTTTTTTGTATTAGTAGCGATAGATCGATATTTCCAGGAAATCAAAGCGTACTTATATGACCAAAATTATACAGAAACGATGGATTTTTTCTGGCTGAACCGGACAAATATAGAACCGGAAATAAAGAACGGCGCATATCAGGACGATTTTGGAAATGTTTTGAATATTCAGTGTGAAACTTCGAAACTAAGAGTGCTAATAAACGGAAAAAATAACCATCTTGATATTGACGGCAATGTTTGTATAAAAGAGAATTTGCTCATTTATCTGTCAGGGGGGGGATTTATCAGTATAAAAAATTCTGCTGTGCATGGTTTCAGCAATATAAATGTGGTGGATGGAAGCAGTCTCAGCATCGGGGGAAAGAGCATCATCAAAGCATATACGATGCGTATCCGTCAGAATTCATCCTTGACCATAGCAGATATGCTGTTGGAAGATGGAGGCAGTTTAGAGGTATCAGACAGCTCTGACTGTAAAATTGCGGACGGTACAATGGAGGGAACCTGTAAAGTTACAGCTTACAGTGCGCTGTTTATGGAACAGGTATGCAGTAAAGCGAAGAACATTACTGTATATAGAAAAGGCCGTTTGGAGATCAGAAAAACCGGACTGGATAAAACGGCCGGACTTTCTGTGGGAGATGCAGGAACGGCCGGCATTTTTGAATGCGGGATTGGACAGGCGTCTAATATCATAGTGCGGAACCATTCTGCTTTATATCTGAAGCAGACACGATTTGCAGAAGCGGAGATCAAATCTACAAATCATGCGGAAATTGTAGCAGAAGAAAGTACATTTGAACCCGGAGCCATAATTTCGGCGAATCAGAACACGAAGATTAGTATATGTTCTATGGAAGCAAGAGAAGGAGCGGCACTTATAGGTTATTTTAATAGTCAGATTCAGATAGAGCGCAATTGTAAGGCAACAAAAAATTTGTATATATTAGTAAACCATGGAAGCTGTTTATCCGTGGGGAAAGACTGTGTTTTTGCACAAGATGTGACAATATTGAGCGGAGACAGCCACCCGGTCTTTCAGATAGACCACCCGCAAATATACGAGGCGTGCAGCAGAGTTGAGATATCTGATCATGTATGGCTGGGAAAAAGCTGTGTTGTTTTAAGCGATGCAGTTATTGGTGAAAGCTGCATCGTTGCGCCTAATTCGGTTGTGGGAAAGAAGTATCCGAATAATTGTTTGCTGATGGGGTATCCGGCTAAAATAATCAGGCAAAATATTGCTTACGATCTGGAAGAATGCAATCCAGATGTGATTACTGACAGGCGTTATTGGAAAATTACTGATCTGGAAAAATAATTTAAGGGAGAAAAACTATGCAGGCAAGTATAACAGAATGGCTTGACATTACCGCGGAAAGATATCCTGACAAAACTGCAATAGTAGATGAATGGGGGAAGATATCTTTTACAATGTTTCGGAGCAAAAGTCATGCGGTTGCTTGGGAAATCAGAAAGCAGAATATAGGAGAACAAAAACCGATCGTTGTATTTTTGGAAAAAAGTGGAAAATCAGTGGTATCTTTTTTAGGCGTTGCATACAGCAGAAATTTTTATTGTCCGATCGATATAGATATGCCCGCTTTGCGTGTTAATAAAATTTTGGAAATACTTCAGCCTGCAGCAGCAATTACAACACTGAAATTATATGAAAATTTCAGCAAGTTTGATTTTCACGGGCCGATTTTATTTTATGAAAATATTGAGGAAAATAGCAAGAATGAAGAAAATGTAATGACATTGAGCAGAAAAATCATAGATACAGATCTGCTGTATGTTCTGTTTACTTCAGGTTCAACAGGTATTCCCAAGGGAGTAGGGATACGCCATCGGTCAGTAATAGATTATATTGACTGGGTAACGGAGGAATTTTCAGTAGATGAAAAAAATTCCTTTGGAAACCAGGCTCCATTTTATTTTGATAATTCAATTTTGGACATTTATTGTATGTTAAAGACAGGCGCAACGATGTATATCATTCCAAAATCTTTATTTGCACAACCTGTCCTGTTATTGAAATATTTAGAGAAAAACCATATCGACATCATTTTCTGGGTCCCTTCCGCACTTATAACAATAGCGAAGCGGAAGGCGCTGAAGAACATAGATTTGAGTAAAACTCTCAAGACTATTTTGTTTTGCGGTGAAGTAATGCCTAATAAGCAATTAAATTATTGGAGGGAGCATTTACCAGATGCTATTTATGCAAATTTATATGGTCCGACAGAGATTACAGATGCGTGTGCCTTTTATTTGGTAGACAGAGATTTCCGGGATGATGCTCCTCTTCCTATTGGGAGGCCGATGAAAAATACAGAAATTTTGCTGCTTGACGAGACAGATTCTTTGATCACACCGGACCAGGTCGGGAAAATCGGTGAATTATGTGTCAAAGGGACGTCTCTGGCAGCCGGGTACTATAATAACCCGAAAAAAACTTCAGAAGTGTTTGTACAAAATCCACTCCAGAACGGATATGAAGAAAAGCTGTACCGTACCGGAGACCTGGCATGGTACAACGAATACGGGGAGCTAATGTATTCAGGACGGAAAGATGACCAGATAAAACATATGGGACACCGGATTGAATTGGGAGAAATTGAAACAGCAGTGTCTTCTTTTTGCGAAGTCCATAGCTGCTGCTGCTTTTACGATGAACTCAGGCATAGAATTGTATTAGCCGTGGAATCAGATATAGAGATAACAAAGTCAGAGATACGGGAACGGCTTCAGCAGCAGATTCCCGAATATATGCTGCCGGGAGAAGTTCTGTATATTTCCAAGCTGCCTCTTAATTCCAATGGGAAGATTGACAGAAAAAAGCTAAAGGCAGATATGTGCTGAGAAAATAAATCGTAAGAAAAGGAGATCAGGAGGATTTTATACAGATGGAGTGGAAGCCCGTCGATTCTATAAAGCAGCTTTTGAAAATGGTTGATGAAGTCAGCAGAGATAAAAGAAGAATGTACACCAATTTTATATGCTGGCAAGACGTTGGAAATATGCTGTTCAGCGGCAGCGTTCCTTTATTTTCCAGACAAGACGACAGTTTATATATTATAAACAGGAGAAATACAATCAATACATTATATTATTGGAGTACCGAAATCCCTCGGGGGCAATTTAAATATCATGAAGAGGTCGTATGTGAGATTCTGGAACGCAGCGGCAGAGAACAGCGGCAGGATATGATCAAGTATTTAAAAGAAAGTGGTTTTATAGAATATGCAAATTATTTTGAGTGGAAATGTGCGGACGAAAAATATAAAGAATTATGGAAAATACCATTAGAATATTCTGATGACCCGGATATAAATGAGGCTTTTCGCATTTATGATATTTTTGATATCTATTCAGATGCATTACCCGCGAAAGATTTATTCGCAGAATATTATAAAAAGTTAGATTCTATTTTTTTAATGGACAAGGATAGATGTGCTGCTTTTTTATTCTATGATAAGAAAAGGTGTTCTGTAAGGGAAGAATGGCTGTGGGTAGATAAGGAATATAGAAAGTCAGGTTATGCTGTGTGGATGCTCAGAAAGATGATAAACAACTGTTTGGAGAATCGTGATGGAAGCATAAATCATTTCTCATGGATAAATGAAAATAATAAAGAATCGGTATTTCTCCATAGCAAAATTGGAATGGAAAAAACATTAAAGTATAAAACTACATTGATACTGCGGTGAGGAGGGATATGCACATATGGATCAAAAAATATTAGATATATTAGCAGACATATCTGAGGACATTATAACTTATGAAGGCACAAGCATGATAACTGACGGCATCATTGATTCGTTTGACATGCTGGAATTGGTTGATAGCTTAGAAAATACATTTGGCATAGAGATCGATGCAGAGTATTTGACGGAAAAAGATTTCGGCTGTAAAGACTCGATTATCGCATTCATACAAAAGCTTGCATGGTAAAAAATTTAAATGGACTTTAAGCAGAGGAGGGCGGAAGAATGTTGTTCGGCGATGTCATAAATATATTAGAGGAAAACCGATGTATCAAGGTGGTTAGCTTTGATATTTTTGATACATTGCTGTTTCGGACCTGTATTAAGCCGACAGACGTGTTCATGAGGATGTATCGAAAAAAGAAAGATTTATTTTCCGAGCATGTGAAAGAAGACGATTGGGTCGGAGCCAGACAAACAGCAGAAAGAATGGCGAGGAGAGCGGCTTTCGAGTCATATGGAAATTACGAGGTGACGCTGGATGACATTTATGCAAAACTATCTGACGATCTTTTCAGAACGGAAGAACTGAAAAGACTGGAACTGCGGTGTGAAGAAGAAGCATGCTTTTTGAATCCGGAAATATATCGACTGCTGATATATATCAGAAAGAATTATGACTGTAAAATTATTCTTTGTTCAGATATGTATCTTAATTCAAATCAGATCAGCGGCATATTGTCCTGTAATGGATTTGACCAGACATTAGCCGACCAGATTTTTGTTTCGTCAGAGTATAAACAATCAAAGAGATATATGTCACTGTATCAGACGGTAATGTTTGATTTACATATATCGCCGGGGGAGATGCTTCATATAGGAGACAATTACTATAGTGACATCGGGGTTTCCAGCTATATGGGGATCCATAGTTATCATTACGACAAAATAAGTAATGCGGTCTATCATTTTCCTTTTTTGGATTTAGAAAACGATATGAATACTTCCTTATGTAAAGAAATATTTCCGCTTCGCCTTATGGCTGCATCAGGATATGACAATACAAAAGAAATGGAAGGGGAGGATCGTTTCTGGTTTGATCAGGGGGCAATGATATATGGCCCATTTATGACTTATGGAGCAGAATGGGTGTTGGATGCTGCGGAGCAAAATGATGTTTCTATTATCCGGCCTCTTATGAGAGAAGGGGCATTTCTTACACAATTATTAAAGAATGCAGCCCGTCACAGAGCAAAAAAATTTGATATCGATCCGTTATATATATCAAGATTTGCCATTTTTACATCACTTTTCGGAAATATTACAGCGAAAGAAATTGAGTATCTGGCAGATACATATAATATGTATGTAAAGGATCTTTTCAGGATTCTCAAGATAGAGGATCAAATAGGAGAATATGGACAATATTCGGATCATCTTGTCAGTGATTTAAAAGAAATATCAGATGGTGAGAAGAGCTTATATGAGCTGTTGACCGCATATTTAGAAACACCTGAAATGATCAATGTGATCCGGGGGAAAAATCAGGGGAATACAAAAACTATCCTGGAGTATTTACGAAAGAAAGGGATGAATGAAAAAAGTATTACAGTGGATATCGGATGGCGGGGAAGCATTCAAAATGCCATTAACAAGCTGCTGAATGAAAACGGTATCCCGTCAAATATCATACATTTACTCCTGGTATGCAATCCAGTGACAGGAGAGCATGTGACAGGAGGCTGTGATATCAGGGGATTTGTTGGAAATTATGGAAGTTGTACAGATACATTTGGAGAATTGTCAGCAAGAATCATGGAACTGACATTTTTCTGTGAGGAGGGAACTACGGTTGATTATGTTATGCGCGGCGGAGAAGTGATCCCGGTAACGAAACCGGTAAAATACCCATCCTGGCAGGTCTCAGCGATGAAGCAGCTTCAGCGGGGAATCGTAAATTTTCAGAATGTATATTATTCCATGGCAGAACAAAAACCGTTTCTTAGAGAACTGGTTCAAAACAGCGAGGGATTATGTCAGATCATAGGGCGGTTACATAGTTTTCCGCTGGCAGATGAAGTAAAACATATGAAAGATCTGGAGTATGACCAGAATTTTGGAGCAAATACTTTTACAAAAATCCTCAGCAATGAAATGATAGAGAAATACAGAAAAACATCTCTGCTCCAATTTTATGGAAAATACCGCGGCAGGGGCGTGTATTGGTATTCAGGATTGAATGTGACCGCTCAGGATGCTTTATTTTATTGTGAGCAAAATGCCTTTATAAAGAGACGGTATACAATGCTGTCCATGATCTGTCTCACCAGGAGAATACTTCAGGAAAAAGGCCGGAGAGGGATCGTGCTGGTACAGGCGGGAGCTATGACCAGATCAGTCTTGCGTTTTCTTGCGGCTGCCGGAGAGACAGGGTGTGTACTTGGGATTATTGACAATGATGTAATGATACATGGAGCTTCAATGGGCGGAATTAAAATTTATCCGGTGGACTATGAATTTGAAGATCCGCTTTATGTATTTACGACGATCAGAAAAGAATTATATTTGTCGATTTACAGACAGCTGCGAGAACAAAGGGGAATGAAACTGGCATCAATCGGTTATTTTGAAGATTACATTTAAATTTAAGAATCTGGAGGATATTATATATGAAAAAAGTGATTGTGTTCGGAGCGGGAGATTATTTAAGAAGATATATTTCCATAATTCAAAGATTTGCGACGATTGTAGATATTTGTGATAATGATGAAAAAAAGTGGGGGATGTTAATAAATGGAATAAAATGCATTCCACCGTCAAAGCTGTCAGAGCAAAAGGATCTAAAGATCATTATAGTAGCAGAAGCCAGAAAAACCAGAGAGGAGATAATGGAACAATTACTCAGGCAGGGACTGAAAGGAATCACATTATGGGAATTTCTGGCGGATTGTATTGAAATAGACTCTCCTGTTGAAGTGTTTACAGAAGAAAGACATATATACATATGGGGGACAGAAGACGAATGCAAATTTTTAGACTGGATTATAACGAATTATTGCAGAAATGTAATTGTGGATGGGTATATTACCCAATACATAAAAAATATCAAAAGTAATGGATGTAAACAAATCATAGTTCTAAGGTTATCACAAATAAATGCAAGCATTTTTGTGATAACTTACGAACTACGACAAGTCATTTCCTTATACCGTGCGCAAAAATTATTGCGTGAAAAGAAAATAGCAGGTATTTTAGGCATTGCAGATAAAATGGGATTTAATGTAGTAACAAGAAGAAATGTAGATGAAGATATTCTCTGCGGAGATTCTTATTTTATTGTTCCAAAGAAGATCTTTTTAAAAGGTCATTTAAATGAGAAGGATATAAAAGATATATTTACTCTATATAGAAATACTTTCAGAACAGGAACATTCCAATTTTTGATTACGCAAAAATGTAATTTAAATTGTAAGGCATGCAGCCATTTTGCGGCCTTAGTGAAAGAGGATGCTTTTTATGACTACCAGCAGTATCTGCTTGATTTAAAGAGGATGAGCGAATTAGCGGACGACGTTGACGAGATAGGGCTGTGGGGTGGAGAACCGTTGTTATGTGCTGATCTGGATCAATATATTCTTGCAGCCAGAAAAGCGTTCCCTTCTAGCAGAGTTGTGGTCGGAACAAATGGATTATTAATTTTACAACTGGATTCAAAGATAATAAAAGCAATGAAGGAAACTAAGGCAATATTTGCGATTTCTCTCTACCCGCCTACATTAAACAGGATCGAAGAAATAAAAGACTTTTTAGATAAAAATGGGATTCCGGCACGTTATCCGGTTACCACAAAAATAGAACAATTCTTTAAACGCTATGATTTAAGCGGTAAGAATAGTATAGAGGAAAGCTATAAAAAATGTGGATCCAAATATTGCACAACCATCTATAATGGAAAACTGTCGGCATGTTATTTTCCTATTGTGGCTGAAAACTTTAATCGCTATTTTGGCCATGGCTTTGATGTGGATGATGAGATACTTGATATCTATGATATGGATTTAGACAAAGAGAAACTTTTTGCGTATCTGCGTAAACCTATGAAAATGTGCAGGTATTGCGGAGAAATGAAATATGAAAAATGGGAAATCTGTAAAAAAAGTACGATAGAAAGTGATTGGATCATATAAATAGTAATCTTCTGGCAGTATGACATAAAAACAAAATAGTCTATTTTGAGGAGATATTATGAAAATATTGATGATTACCGAGAAAGATGCAGCGAATGTTTCACTTGCACGGATTTCCGATTCTTTTCTAAATAATGGTCATGAAATTGTTATTTATGCACCTTATTTTGCGGAAAATGTATTGAAATTCTTTGATAAGAGGATTCCACGCTTTCCGTTGAGTGATTTAAGCGATGATTTAGTTAGTAGCTGCGATATTATATTTGCATCTTCGCTTGTAAGTTATTGGATGGCAGATAAAAATCTGCTATCAATAAAAAAACCGATTTTCACACAAAATTATTTGATTAATCAACAACTGCAATGGGGAGGGGATATATGTTTTGTTCCCTCTTTAGCGACTACACTGACGGATTATGATCAATATCTATACTACTCCAAAATTGAAATCGGGGAACCAAAATATGACCATGTCAGCCTGACAAGTCCAGATACTAAAATATTTCTTTTTATAGATAGCGGACATTATCCTTTCGGAAAAAAAGGAAAAAAGGAGCTTGCAAGGACTCTGTTAGATATTTGTAAAACCTTTCCAGACTATGAATTATGGATTAAACCTCGATTCTTACCAGGGGATCAGGTGATAACCCATAAAAATAACGTTCATCTCTACGATGTAATTGAGATGGAGGCAAAAGGAGATATTCCATACAATCTTATCATGTTAAAAGAACATAGGGATTTGACAGAATTGATTGAACAGAGCGCCACTGTTCTCTGCATGTATACAACTGCTTTTGTGGGCGCTTATGCATCCGGTAAAGGTCTGGTAGTTCTGGATCATCTTCCAAGTGAAGATGTTTATGATGTCAGATGGAAGTCTTTTGAAAGAATCAGAAACCATATGGTTGATTCGAAAGCATTAATTGATTATCGACGGGTAAAGGAAGTTCTGCCGCAGGGGATAAATTGTTCAGAACCATATTTTCGTTATTTGTTAGCTGAAAAAGAAAATGCAGCGGATAAAATCTGTGAGGTTACTGAATATATTTACGAGGAATTTTATAAAAAGCAAAAGTTTCCCGAAATCTGTAAATCTGCATATCAGAATTATAAAAGTTGTTTTCAGGAGGCGGCAGATGTTGACTGGAATAGGGTCATATGCAATAGATATGCGGGATGCCTGCTGCAGCGTATGCTGAGTATGATTGATTTTAATATCAATGCTTCATTAGATATCCAGCCTTTGGTCGATCATGTAGAAAAATTTAGGAAGGAAGAAAATCTTATAGAAAATGTTTTTAAAAGAATGCTAAATAACATATATCAATATCGTGATGAATGTATTGTTAAAAATAAGGAAGCTATGCTGGCGGATGACATTGATAGTGGAATCCTTTTAAATGCATTTTATAATTTAAAGCAATATGAAGAAATCATAAATTTTCCAAACAAGGATATTGGTGCATACCATTTGTTTCGTGCATTTGTGGCGCATGAAAGAGGAGAATGTGTAATCGTTGTGAAGGAACTAGAGCAATATATGAGGTTATCATTAGACAGGGCTTATATAAAAGAAATATCAGATATGTCTAATAACCGTTTTAAAGCGTTTTATATTTTAATCAAATATTTAGCGGAGAGTGGAGAAGAGGAAAAGGGATATGATTATCTACAGAAAATGAAAGCATATTACCGGCTGCTTTATCCAAAAACAGATCATGCCATTATTGACCGTTTACAGGGTCATCATTACACTTGTATGCATTGGGCGGAAGGAATGCTGAATCATTTTGGATCTTATATAAAATCTCTCCCGGAAAAGAAAATACTTGTTTATGGAGCGGGGATTATCAGTCAGAGAATTTTATTAAAAAATGAGTTATTAAAAAATATGACGATAGCATTTATCGATCAATATTCAAAAAGAAAGTTTCTGGGAGGAATACCGGTGGTCAAGCTTGAAGAAATCGATCAATTTCAAGAAGTATCCGAGATCATAGTGGCTGTCCCGCATCAATTTGAAAAAATCAAACAGGATATATTGAAAGTACGAAGGGATGTACCGGTCATATCTGTAAATGAATTATTTTAAGATTACATATGGAGGATGAAATGAAAACAATAGCTTTTGTTCCAATTAAAATGAACAATGAAAGGCTTCCTGGAAAAAATATAAAAAAATTTTCAAATGGCAGGCCGCTGATCAGTTATATATTGGAAACGCTGAAACTTGTGGAGGGACTCGACGGAATTTATGTATACTGCAGTGATCCTGAAATAAAAAGATTTTTACCGGATGGAGTCCGCTATTTGAAGAGAGACCCATATCTTGACTTATCAACTACAAGTTTTAATGAGGTGCTGACTTCTTTTGCTGAAGAAGTCGCTGCAGACATCTATGTTCTGACCCATGCTACTGCACCATTTATAAAAAAAGAAAGTTTTCAAAAAGGGATTGAAGCGGTAAAATCCGGGGAATATGATTCTGCGCTGGCTGTCAGAAAGATGCAGGAATTTTTATGGATTGACGGCAGACCTTTTAATTTCAGACCGGAAGAAATTCCACGGACACAGGATTTAAAGCCTTTTTATATGGAAACATGCGGCATGTATATTTATACATCAGATTTGATCAAAACAGAAAAAAGGAGAGTAGGGGATAGGACTTATCTGGTTTCTGTTACAAAAATAGAAGCATGTGATATCAATGATTCAGAGGATTTCATTTTTGCTGATGCATTGAGAACGCTTGGTGAAAATGATCTGGAAAAATATACAGGAGAAACCGAATGAACAGGCTTAATATTTTAGATTGCACATTAAGGGACGGCGGCTATATCAATGAATTTCATTTTGGCGAGCAGGCTATGAAAAATGTAATTGAGAAATTATCGAAAGCCGCAATCGATATTATTGAATGTGGTTTTATGAAATCCGGTGCATTTGATAAGGATAAATCCCTGTTTGGCAGTATTGACAGTGTGAAAAATGTGATAGGGGAGAAAAATCCGAATCTGATGTATGTGGCTATGATACAATATGGAGCCATATCCATTGACGAGATCGAGGAATTTGACGGAAACTCCGTTGACGGTATACGTCTGACTTTCCACGAGCATGAGATCGATCCATCTTTTGTCCTTGCAGAGCAGCTTATGGGGAAAGGCTATAAGGTATTTATGCAGCCGGTAGGAACGATGACATATACAGACGCGGCACTCCTGAAATTGATAGAAAGAGTGAACCGGCTGAAGCCATATGCATTTTATATGGTAGATACTCTTGGGACTATGTATAAGAATGACCTGCTTAGAATGTTTTATCTGGTTGACCATAATCTTGATAAAAAAATAGCAGTTGGCTTTCATTCGCACAACAATCTTCAGCTTTCCTTTTCAAATGCCCAGGAATTGATGCAGCTTAATATGTCGAGGAGGCTGATCATTGACGTTTCTGTATTTGGAATGGGACGCGGGGCAGGAAATCTGAATACAGAACTTGTGACACAATATATCAATTCAAATTTCGGACTGCGGTATGATAATATCGAGATCCTGGAGATTATAGATGAGTATATCCAGCCGCTCAGCATACAGTACAGATGGGGGTATGATGCAGCATATTACATAGCTTCCGTGACTGGCTGTCATCCAAACTATGCCTCGTTTCTGCTGAATCGTCAGACACTCCATGTTCAGGACATTTACGCAATCTTAAATCACCTGGATATCGGCCGCAGGATGCTTTTTGACAGAAAATATATCAATGAAGAATATCTTCATTATATGAGCCATCATGTAGATGACAGAGAGGCTTTGGAAAGACTGAAAAAGTGTATTGCAGAAAGGCCAGTATTGCTGCTAGCTCCGGGAAAATCGCTGAAAACAGATCAAGAAAAAATTATGGAACTGTTGGAAAAAGATGATTATTTTGCAGTCAGTGTAAATTTTATCCCTTCGAATCTGGCAGTTGACATGATGTTTGTAAGTAACATGAAGCGCTTCAGGAGTATAGAGGAACTGGGGAAGGAAGCATCTGGAAGGATCAATATCATAGCAACCTCAAATATTTCTACGATACCGCAGGAAAACAGATATATTATTGACTATTCAAGTTATTTAAATGAAGAACAGTGTATTTCCGATAATGCAGGATTAATGTGCATTAATCTTCTGAAGAAGGTTGGCGTAAAACAAATACTGCTTGCCGGGTTTGACGGTTTTTCTCCAAATTTACAGGAAAATTATTATGAATCATCTATGTATATGGATGTAGAAGCGGAAAGGCTGATGAAGATGAACATTGCAACGGCGCGTAAGCTGGAACAGCTAAGCACCCAGATGGAGATCAGATATCTTACCGATTCTGTTTATCAGTCATAATCTGGCGGGAGTCGAAAGGGGATTTTAGATTTTTCACGTGAATAGGGGGGAAAGAATGTCAGACCTTAAACAATTGTTTTCAGCATATAAAAAAAATAAGATTGCTGTTTATGGTTTGGGAAAAGAGACGGAAAGGGTTTTAACAGAACTGCTGCCGGAATTTCAGATTATCGGTCTGCTAGACGGATACAAACAGGAGGGAACATTTTACGGGATGCCGATCCTCTCTCTGGAGCATGCTGTCCGGGAAGGTGTCAGTCTGATCCTGGTTGCGGCAAGGCCCGGTCCATGCAGGACGATTGCAAAACGTATCGGAAAAATATGCCTGAAAAATCAGATAGATCTGATAGATGTGCGGGGAAATGACTTAAAACATATGAAGAAAGAGTTTTATGATTTTAAGCACGTTGAAGGGATCACTAAGCAGAAACTTATGGAACGGATTGAGGCAAATGATGTAATCAGTTTTGATCTGTTCGATACATTGCTGATGCGCCAGGTTTTATTTCCGGAAGATGTTTTTGATGTGGTTGATCACAGGCTGAAGGAGCAGGGGATCATAATAGAACGATTTCCAGAGAAGCGCCTTTCCAGTGAAAAGGAACTGGCATGGCAGTCCCCCTCCCTGACCGATATCTATACATTCATGCGGGATAATTATGGGGTTTTTGAACCGTGTCCAGAAACTTTGGCCGAATTAGAGAGGCGGACAGATTATGAATTGATTGTTCCGAGAAAAGACGTATGTGATATTTTCAGAGAAGCTGTCCGAAGAAAAAAACGTGTTTATATTGTATCCGATACCTATTATACAAAAGAACAGCTGACGGGGTTTCTGGATAAATGTCAGATTACAGGGTATGAGGATATTATAGCCTCTTGCGCGTATCGAACAGGAAAGACACAGGCGCTTTTTCAGGTGCTGAAAGATGCGGCGGGGACAGCCGGATATCTGCATATCGGCGACGATAAGACGGCAGACATACAGCATGGCAGTAAAAATGGAATAGAAACCTGTCATTTATACAGCGGAGCAGATTTATTAGAAATGACAGGATATATGGGGATGTGGGAAGAGATAGGATCATTTTCGGATAAGCTGAAGGCGGGGCTGTTTACGGCCAGGATCTTTAATAGTCCATTCCAGTTTGAAAATGAGAAAAGAAGAATCAGGATCCATTCCGCCGATGATATTGCATACCTTTTTTTGGCGCCGATGATATGTGATTTTGTGATCTGGCTTTATGATCATATCTGTGAAGAAAAAATACAGAATGTATTTTTCTGTGCAAGAGACGGATATCTGTTAAAAAGATTATACGACAGACTTGCGGGAAAGGATGCTTCCGTTTATTTTTTGACTTCGCGTATTGCTGCGATCCGCTCCGGAATCAAGGTTAGAGAAGATATTGAATACTTGGAAAAAATAAAATTTAACGGAACGATGCGGGAGCAGTTATGGAAAAGATTTGGAATTATAGCGGATACAGATGATCCAAGGCTTCAAAATGAGAGCTTAATGGAATTTGCAGAGGAAATCATAGACAGATCTGCAGTCTGCCGGGAGCGGAACAAGCAGTACATAGATACATTAAGGATTGAGAAAGGAGACATTGCTTTTTTTGATTTTGTTGCAAAGGGGACAAGCCAGGCATATATGCAGCGTCTGATAAAAAAACATTTCAAAGGGTTTTATTTTCTTCGGCTGGAAAAAGAAAGTCAGGAGCAATATCATCTGGACATCAGATCGTTTTATAAGATGGGAGAAACGGACAGTTACGCCATTTTTGAAAATTATGATATGCTGGAAACGATATTGACATCTCCGTTTCCCAGCGTCATGGAATTTGACCAGCACGGGAATCCTGTATATGCGGAAGAAATAAGAACAAAAGAAAATATGGACTGCCTTCAGAGTG
>Ga0137306_100514_pt1 | contig 53589 bp, 54 predicted proteins | sample Inofroosms_March_FD_97187 | JGI IMG/M metagenome (GOLD analysis project Ga0137306, IMG submission 97187) | Mouse cecal microbial communities from Vienna, Austria - N-Acetylneuraminic and N-Acetylglucosamine D2O microcosms_March | ecosystem: Host-associated > Mammals > Digestive system > Large...
CTTAACGCTTTGACCTGGTTCTGGAGCAGCAACGAAGCTATTACCACCTAAGTAGATCGCAACGTGGTAAGTTGAACCTGGTGTACCCCAGAATAATAAGTCACCAACTTGTGCTTGGCTAACTGGGATATGTGCACCAGCAGATTCTTGAGCGATCGTGTTACGACCGATCTGCTTACCAAAGTGTGCATAAACGTATTGTGTCAAACCTGAGCAGTCAAAACCAGATGGTGTAGAACCGCCCCATACGTAAGGTGTACCGATAAATGATTGTGCATAAGCTGCGATCGCAGCACCATCAGCTGAAGTTGAAACAACTTGTTGTTGAGGTTGTTGTACTTGAGCAGGTTGTGCTTGTTGTTGCACTTGTTGTGTTTGTTGTGCTGGAGCTTGGTTTTGTACAGGTTGTTGTACTTGTGTAGCAGCTTGTTGTTGTGTAGCTTGTTGAGCGGCAGCTTCTTGTTGAGCGGCAGCTTCTTGTTGAGCTTGAGCAGCAGCTTCTTGAGCTGGGTCTTTAGCTGGATCGTTGATCGTCAATGTTTGACCAACAAGTAAAGTAGCACCCAAGTTGTTAGCAGCACGTAAAGAATCAACGGTTACACCGTAAGCTTGTGCGATAGAGTAAAGTGATTCGCCAGCTTGTACTGTGTGAGTTGTGTGGTTAGCTGAAACAACAAGTTGAGGTTCTTGAGCTTGTTCTTGTGTAGCTTCTTGTTGTACGACAGGTTGTTCTGGTTGTGCTTGTTGTTGCACTGGTTGTTCAGTTTGAGCCGGTTGTTGTGTTGCTTGAACTGTACCATTGACCTTCAAAACATTACCTGGGTGAATGAGGTAAGCATCTGCAGCTAAGCCGTTCAATTCACGTAATTTTTCAACTGATGTGTTATATTGTTGTGCAAGTGTCCAAAGAGTGTCACCAGCTTTAACAGTTACCTCAGAAGTGTTTGCTGTGTCAGCTTTCTTATCAGTAACTTGGGCTGGAGCGTTGTTTTTAGCCACTTGAGCATCTTTAGCTGGAACTTTCAATGTTTGACCAGTAACGATCAAGTGAGAGTTTTGGTCGATGTTGTTCAAAGTTTCGATCGCTTGGATAGAAACACCATATTTTTGTGAAAGATCCCAAACTGTATCGTTTTTAGCAACTTTATGAGTTGTATCTGCATTAGCTGTTGCTGTTGTAGCCAAGAATAATCCAGCTGCTCCGACTGTACCGACTAAAAGTTTTCTTGCTGTATGATTCAAAATATATATTCACTCCTAAATAAATTTCAATAATTTCTAAACGACTAACTTCAATTTGACTGATATATTTATTTTAATCCATTTATGTTGCAAGCTAATGCAAAAAAGATTACATTTTACCAAATTTTGTAATAAATAACCGCGAACCCTTGAAAATATTGGAGAAATAAATTTATTAAGATTTAGTAAAGATGGATAAAGAATTATAAATGTTGATATAACAAGATTTTTGATGAGGAAAGAGTGAAATGTCAAAAAAATAATGTTACAAAAGTATTACAAAAATCATAAGTTATCAGAGTGAGAGAAAATGCCGGTTGTATTAAAGTTAGTCGAAGCTAAGTATGTAATGCGAGAGCAAATCGATGTTACAAAAAAATTAAATTACCGTTAATTAATGTTACTATCAATAATTATTAATAGTTATAGTAGATATATTTTAAATATCCCTTTAAAATCATGGTAAATATTGACTTTTGATGCGGGGTCCAATAAATTTATTATTATCAATTATTAATTTTTTAAATTAGAGTCAGAAGGAAGGTACGAGCTGTGGAAGTGTATAATTTTTCAGCGGGACCGGCAATGATGCCCCCCGAAGTGGTAGCTCAGATCCAAGCTGAGTTGGTATCCTATCGCGATAGTGAGATGAGTGTGATGGAGATCAGCCATCGTTCAGTGCTATATGAAGAGATGTTTCAAACTGCTAAAGCTGATCTAAGAGAGCTTTTAGCTGTTCCTAAAGATTACAAGATCTTATTTTTACAAGGAGGGGCATCGACACAATTTACGACGGTACCGTTGAATCTAGCCCGGAAGACGAAAAATATTGCTTTTGTCGACACAGGACATTGGTCGCAAACAGCGATCGCGGATGCGCGGCTTGTACCTGAGCGCAGGGTCGATGTGGTCGCTTCGGGAAAAAGTTCTGCTTATACCCATTTGCCACACGAGATTGCTTTGGATAGACCTTATGATTATGTACATTTGACGATCAATAACACGATCGAAGGGACGATGTATCGTAAATTGCCTGAATTACAAGGGCAAACGATCGTTGGAGATATATCTTCAAATATTTTGGGTTATCAACATGATGTCCAAAAGTATGGTCTCTTGTATGCTAGTGCGCAAAAAAATATCGGTCCAGCTGGATTGACGTTGGTGATCGTTAAAGAATCTCTTTTAGACAAAGAACAAGACCTGCCTTCAATGTTTGATTATGTGAAGTTGATCAAACGTGACTCTAATTTAAATACACCACCGGTTTTTCCGATCTATGCGGCTGGTCTAGTTTTCCAATGGTTGAAAAAACAGGGGGGCGTAAAGCAGATGCAGCAACAAAATGAGGCTAAAACGGCACTTTTATATGATATGTTGGATAACTCAAAACTCTTTTTGGGAACGGCACATGCACCTGATCGTTCGTTGACCAATGTTCCTTTTACGACAGGAAGTAAAGAGCTTGATGAAAAATTCATCACCCAAGCTGAGAAAAACGGGCTAAAAAATATCCGAGGGCATGTCTTGGCTGGCGGGATGCGGGCAAGCATGTATAATGCCTTTCCATTTGAGGGAGTAAAGGCTCTAGTTGATTTTATGAAAGCATTCGAGCAAAAAGAACGCCGGATCTATGCGACCACGATGAAATAAACGTGGTATAATATAGTTCCTTGGCAGGGGCGCTTTGGCGGTCGCGTCAAAGGCTTGGTGTCACGCATTTGTGTGGCACTTTTTTTATTGGTGTGCTAGGCTATGGATAAGGACAGGTGAACGATATGCAAGATAAGATATTTGAAGCGATAAAAAATGATCCCGCAAATAAAAAATATACGCAAGCTGGGATCGATCCATTATATGTAGCCCCAAAAGAAGCTAAGATCTTGATCGTGGGACAAGCACCGGGAAAACGAGCGCAGGATACACGGTTGTTTTGGAATGATCCTAGTGGTGATAATTTACGGGCTTGGATGGGGGTTTCACGGGAAGAATTCTATCAGTCAAAAGATTTTGCGATTTTGCCGATGGATTTTTATTTTCCAGGCAAGGGTAAAAGTGGTGATCTACCGCCACGAAAAGATTTTGCTAAAAAATGGCATCCATTGTTGTTAGAACAGATGCCTAATATCGAACTGACACTGTTGGTGGGAAGTTATGCGACAAAACATTATCTACATCTCAAAAGTACAGCGAGATTGACCGATGTCGTGCGTAATTATCGGGCATATTTGCCAGAGTACTTTCCGTTAGTTCATCCTTCGCCTCGTAACAAACTTTGGCAAAGTAAAAATCCGTGGTTTGTTAAAGAGGTATTGCCTGAGTTAAAAAGGCAAGTGAGAATAAGTTTGGAGGAAAACTAATGGCGTTTTCGGTCATAGATCCAAAAGAAAAAGAGCGCTTATTGAGGACATTTGCAGATAATATCCATAAGAGTAGTTTACGAGAATTTTCCAAAAAACACGGCTATGGTGATGGATATCTTAGAATATTGTTCAAGGAAGATCTTGAAGAAGATGAATATAAATATTTACAAGAATCAACTGAGATAAAAGAAAATCAGGTATTGTTGAATGCGATTCCTCCTGCAGCTCCAAAAGAAGAAAATCTCTATCTAGACTTTGACGAATTTTATGCGTATTTAGCGACAGAAGTATATAAGCGCATCCAGGTGGAACCAGCAGAAGAAAAAGAGTATCTAAAGCTTTTGGTCGTGATAAGGGATACTTTGGGTCTGCAAGAGATGATACCAACTGTCACAGATCCAGAAGAAAAAGAGATTTTATTGAGGACGTTTGCAAATAATATCGATAAGCGATGTTTAAGGAAGTTTGCTAAAAAGCAAGGCTATGGTGATGAATATATCATAATCCTTTTCAAGGAAGACCTTGAAGAAGATGAGTATGCCTTTTTACAAGAATTAACTGAGATAAAAGAAGATCAAGTATTGCTGACTGCGGGATTTACTGAAGAAGAAAATCTCTATCTAAACTTTGATGAATTTTATGCGTATTTGGCGACAGAAGTAGAAAAACGTATTCAAGCAGAGCCAGCGGAAGAAAAAGAGTACCTAAAGCTTTTGGCTGCGGTAAGAGATACTTTAGGCCTGCAAAAGGTGGTACCAACTGTCATAGAACCAAAAGGAAAAGAGAGATTGTTGAGGACATTTGAATCTAATATCCATAAGCTTTTGGTGGGGGTAAAGAAGTTTTGGAATTAACTTAAAATGGCTTTACTGAACGTGCACAGCGTAAAACAGGAGAACACCAAAAATGTTCTCCTGTTTTTCAAAATAATGTGTCGTTACTGATTCAGCGCTTTAGCCGACTTTTTGAAATTGCGAGCAAGACTAGGAAATTGATCAGAGTCTCGAGTGGCCACATGAGCAAATTTTTTGTGATCCGCAAAGGCAGTAGTGCCTGAAGCGGTGTTTGAAACATTAGGTGGATCCATAAAGTGGTGAAAAAAATGTTAGATACAAAGATCTGGATGGTTTGGTAAAATATGATGCGTTGTGGGGTGACCTTTTGCTGATAAAGAAAAGCACCGGCGATCAGTCCAGAGATAAAGGCACTAAAAGTAAAGCCGATAAAAAATGTGCTTCCAGTAGAAAATAAAGTATTTTCGAGCAGATCACTCAAGATCAAAGCTACGCCACCAAGCCATGGTCCAAGAAAATAACCGATCAAAGTCGTTCCAATAAAACCAAGCCCAAACTTGACCGCATTGTCTGAACCAAATGAGATCTTACTTAAAACCGTCTGCAAAGCGATGAGCATCGCTGCTAAAGTGACCGTTCGTGTCGTGAGTTTTGGACTTCTCCAAGATAAATTCGTCATAAAAAAACATCTCCCTAAAAATAATTTGGGGGGAGACAAGCACCAGTAATGGTTAGATCATTGGTGAATGCGGAAAATACACGCAGCTAAAATGACGGTTTAGCTTTCTGCCTACGTTCACATTCCGTTCCGTAAGCCCGTAACGCATAAATTCCTACCCCTACAAGCGTTGATTTTAGCATGTATAACTAAATAAATCTACTAGTAAAATACGAACGATGAAAGTTTTTTTAAGTAGAAATATGGTTTAAAAGGTGAATGGTTGGTGTAATGGAAAAGTATTTTGTAGAATTAAAGCGAACTGGAAAAACGGGGATAAGATGATGGATCTATTAACACGTATCAACCGACATTATCAGGAATTGACCGAGCAAGAACGCCAAATGATCACAGCTTTGCAAAAAGTCGATCTTACTTGGGATAGTTTGACTAGTAATGAGTTAGCTAAAAAATTATATGTTTCACGGGCAAGTATTTTCCGAATGTTAAAGAAGTTGGAGCTCGAGAGCTTTGCTGAATTAAAATATTTGATCCAACAAGAGAAACAAACCGAATTGAGCTTTAGATAAGGAACAGAATTCTCACAGATCGTCACAGCATACCACACATATGTTGAGCAAGGAAAAAATATACAGATATTGATCATTTGAAACATATGAAAATCTGTGAGGCTCTATATGAGTCAGTAGATATGGGAAAAATGATAGATATCTAATTGCAAAGGAGCTGTTTTACTATGGAAAATAGAGAGTTGATCGTCAAAAATGCACGCGAATATGTATATGATGCTTTGAATAATGAAGGTAGTGGTCATGATTGGTGGCACGTTTTTCGTGTTACAAACAACGCTATCGAAATTGCTAAATATGAAGAGGCGGATATTTATATTTGTGAATTAGCGGCATTATTACATGATATTGCTGATGGAAAATTAAATGAAAGCGAAGAAGCTGGCCAAAAAAGGGTACATACATGGTTGGTCGATAATGGCGTGTCTAGTGAAACACTAGATCATGTTATGGATATTGTGTCAAAGATGTCATTTAAGGGTGGAAACCAAAAGGAAAATGTTTCTACTTTGGAAGGAAAAATCGTTCAGGACGCTGATCGTTTAGATGCTATGGGGGCAATAGGGATCGCACGGGTAATGTGTTATTCAGGCCACGTTGGACGTCCGATCCACGATCCAGCTATGAAGCCTAGAGAAAATCTCACTTTGGAAGAGTATCGCAATGGTAAAGATACAGCGATCATGCATTTTTACGAAAAATTGCTTAAGTTAAAGGACACTATGAATACAAGCTATGCCACGAAGCTAGCGCAGGGACGCCACGAATTTTTGAAAGTATATTTGGATCAGTTCTATCAAGAATGGGATGCCAAGCGGTAGTAGTTGATTATATTCACGCCAAACGAGATAAGTTATAAAGAGCAAGTAGTGATCATCTCATTACTTGCTCTTATTTTTCTGAAAGGACTCTGATTTTTGAGTGATAAATTGTGTATGGATAAGCCTTTTTTAGGGAGCATAATGTTTTTTTGTGCTCATTAGATCTAGTATTATTACTCTATAAAATGAGGTGGTAGCATGCACAAAATTTTGATAGTAGATGATGATATGGAGATCCTAAAGCTCATGAAAAATGCGTTAGAACTAAAAAATTACGCTGTGACAGTGATTCAAGAAGTTACATTGCCGGTAAAGTTAGCTGAATTTCAGGGCTATGACTTGATCTTATTGGATATTATGCTGACTAATATCAGTGGGATCGAGCTTTGTAAGCAACTCAGGAATCAGATCGCGACCCCGATCATCTTCATTAGTGCTAAGGATACCGAAGATGATATTTTGCAAGGTTTGGCTAATGGTGGGGATGACTATATTGTTAAACCATTTAGTTTAAAACAACTGGTGGCTAAAGTTGAGGCTGATCTAAAGCGCGAGGATCGAACTAAAAAAGCTCACGGCGAATTTAATACAGTCAGAAGAGATCTCGGTCAGATCACATTTTATTTGGAAGAAAAGCAGGTCTATATCGGTAGTAAGGCCATACCACTTACTAAACGTGAATATGCGATCTTAGAGCTTTTATCACGTGATCTGACCCGGGTCTATACGCGCGAGGAGATCTATTTTAATGTTTATGATGAATCTGCCGATGCTCTTTTTCGTTCGATCTCCGAATATGTCTATCAAATACGCAATAAATTTTCAATGTACGGGGTAGACCCGATCAAAACAGTGCGGGGAATGGGGTATAAGTGGAATGATCAGTAAATACACGATGCAACAGCGAATCTTATTTGCGGTCTTGGAGATCATTATTGGAAGCTTACTGGTCGTAGTTACTTTATTTTTAGGTTCATTTTTACTGGTACAAAGTGGACAATTGAGAGTATTTAATGAAGCTAACGTAACTTTTGATAAAAATGTTAGTCAGCAGGATATAACTAAAGCGATGAAGGCTAGTCCGTATGACTATACACTTTATGATGCTAAATCTAAGCGCTTGTTAACGGGGAAATATGCTCCTAGTGATATCAATAATTTTGAAATTGCTAAAGATAATAAGCGGGATCTGACTGTAGATACAGTAAAATACAAATATTTTGCTGATAAAAATTATATGCTTATTATCCGCCAAAATAGTGTACCAGAGTTTGCTGATCAGCGTTTGCGCGTGATCTCATATAACCAAATTAGTTATCTTTTTGTAATGTTGGGAATTCTTTTAGTGATAATGATCGTCGTCGTTAGACTTGTACGTGAGCTGGCAAAAGATTTCCGCTATGTCGAAGCGATCGCACTATCCATGGGCGAAGGTAGCACCGATCAGCCTAGAAAACACGTCAAAATCATTGAGTTTGAGCAAATATTGACCAATCTCTACAAAAAAAGTGATGAATTAGCTTGGTTGATCGAAAAAGAACGGTTAGAGAAAAAAGATCTATCCTTTCAAATAGCTGCCTTGGCCCATGATGTAAAAACTCCGCTGACAGTTGTTAAAGGTAATGTGGAATTACTGGAAATGACTTCGTTGACCCCAAAGCAGGTTGAATATCTAACTTCGATCAATAAAAGCATGGCAGTATTTGAACGCTATTTCAACAGTATGTTGACCTATACACGGCTGTTGAATGATGATCAAAGAGAAGAAGTGAAAGTATCGGACTTTATTTCTGAGCTAATTATCGAATTTAACGAAATAGCCAAAACGTATCAAGTTGAGTTACAGACAGAGCTAGAAATAGAGAGTAAGTTTTTTTATGGCAATCGCTTAGCGCTCAGTAGAGCAGTCCTAAATATTTTTGTTAATGCATGTCAGCACGCTAAAAAAGATGCGGGAAAAGTTACGGTAACGTTTAAAGAGACGGCAACGCAACTGATATTTGAAGTCTGGAACAACGGAGCCCCTTTTTCTAAAACCGCTAAGGAAGATGCAACTAAGCTATTTTTTACTGAAAATGGGGGACGTAATCTCGATAAGAAACATTATGGGATTGGCTTGGCATTTGCTAAAGCGGTCAGTTTAAAACACGGTGGGTACCTTGAGATATCTGATCCACCAGCTGGGGGCGCTAAAGTAAAATTGTGCCTAGAGCGTGTAAGAAAATGTGATTAGCACTATATGAATAATGAGGGCCCCGCCATGCTTTGGTGGGGTTTTCGTATTGTATCATCAAATACATATTTTGAATATCTGAATGATCTATGAAATTGATCAGCTATGATAATAAAAAATAAAGGAGGCGCTAAAAATGGAGATAAAAATACAAAAAATATCAAAAGCCTTTAAAAATGGCCAAGTTTTAGATGAAGTGAGTTTTGTGATCAAAAGTGGGACGGTCTGTGGTCTGTTAGGGATCAATGGTGCAGGAAAATCAACTTTGATGAAGATCATCGCTGGCTTAAAAGATGCTGAGCAAGGACAGGTATTTTACAATGGCGAGACGGTGATCCCTAAGGGAAATTTAGGTGCTCTGATCGAAGAACCCGCGATCTATAAAAATCTATCGGCTTTTGATAATTTAAAGACTAAAGCTTTGTTGTATGGCATAGATGATGACCAAATAAGAGATATTTTGAATAAAGTTGGCCTACAAAATGCAGGCAAGAAGCGTGCGGGAAAATTTTCAGTAGGGATGAAACAACGTTTAGGGATCGGGATGGCACTTTTGACAAAACCGGCTTTTCTTATTTTAGATGAACCAACAAATGGTTTGGATCCTGCAGGAACAGCAGAATTATTAGCGCTGATCAAAGAGTTGAGCACGCAGGGGATGACGATCTTACTTTCAAGCCATCAACTCAATGTAATCAGTCAAGTTGCCGATCAGATCGTTATTTTAGACAAAGGAAAGGTCCGCTACGATGATCGTAGAGAAAATGTGGTAGATCTTGATCGGAAGTTTTTTGAGATCGTTCACGGAGGTGCTTTAGATGCGTGAGCCAAATTTAACAGCGATTTTTAGTTCAGAGCATTTAAAATTGAAGAAAACAAAGCGCTATTCGCTACTTTTCTCAGTGACTTTAGCTGCACCAGTGCTAGCCTATCTCATAGGTGGTGTTTTGATCTTCCTACCCTTTACGCTATATTGGTGGGAAGCCTTGTTTTTGTTTTTATTAGGTGGCCTGTTGTTTTTAGGCGATGTAAAGCGGGAAAAAAGTGCAGGAGACTTTCAAAATATCGAGAGCACAGAGGTAAAAAAACAGATCTATTTTGCTAAGGTAGCCTTGAACTTTAGAACGTTATTTGGGGCGAGCTTCATATTATTTGGAGCGATATATTTAGTTACTCTATTATATGGGGGACTTCTACAAGCAGAGAGTTTGCGTCTTATAGTCGTTATTTTAGCTCTTTTAGTTACAAGTTTATGGAATATCTTTTTTATCTATTATCTATCTAATTGGTTAAATGCATCTTTAGTAGTTGTTATAAACAGTTTACTGTGTTTGTTCATCGCACCTTTAGTGGCTCAAACTAAGCTATGGCTGCTCTTTCCATATACTTACCATTACAAGGTGGTGGAGGCCTTGATCGGACTTAAGCCAAATGGAGTTCAGTCACCTGATTTTTTAAATGTTGATTGGGGTATGTTTGGCAGTTCAGTTGGATCAGCGTTATTGAGTGCGGTGCTGTTTTTCTGGTTACTAGGGAGGAGATCGGATGTTCAAAATAGTAAGAAGTGAAAGTGTGAAGTTGAAGGGGAGTTTCCAGCTGTATTTCGCAGTTGGTGTGATGGTGCTCCAGTTGGTGACTGTGGTCCCATATGTGCTCTTGCTAAAAAATGGAGTCGCTCTAGTTGATGTTACGTTGCTTACATTTGCAGGTTATCCCTTGGTGACCAGTATGAGTGCTGTTTTGCTTTTTGAGCAAGAAAAAATGGCTAATTCATTTCAAGAGATCAGATGTTATCCTAAAAAATATCGACTTTGGGGAAGCAAATTGGTTTTGAGTGATTGCTTATCGATCGCTACACTGACAAGTACATGGTTGATTTTAGGTCAGATAAAACTAGCACTAGTCTCATTTCTTTTGGTAGTTTTACTTGAGCACATCCATGTTGGGCTAACTTTTTTTGTCGATCAGACTAAAAATATCCTACTCGGTTTTTTAGAGGTCCTATTTATCATCTTTGCAAGTAACAAGGCTTTGTTGAATATTTACGTATTGCCAGTGATCTTGCCAGTAAATTATATTTTTCAGCCTAACAGTTTATATTTCCTCCTATATGTTGGTTATTTCATCTTAGCGACATGTATTGTATTATGGGGGATCCGGCGCTTAGATCGGTGATATTTTCGTGAAAATAAAAGAAGTCCCCTTGCTTGCAGACTAGGGGACAACTTGTGCTCAAGCGAGCCAATTAATTCAAGCACAGTATAGCATATTATTTATAGCGGTATTTAAACAAATAGGGTAAGTAGCTCGTATCGACACGTTCTACTTACCCTGGTTGTTTATTTTTGATGGTTAGCTAAATGGTCTTTGGCGATCGCTGCCCCATAGATCAAGGCTTCGATCACGGTGATAAAGAAGCTGACTGGCCAATCAGTGAGATAGCTAAAGTATAGCCCAAGCCAAACTCCAGCCAAAATGAAGACGAAATTTAAAACGATCATCTGGTAGAGTCGATGGGCGAAGTATTTTGTCGCCGAAGCTGGGATCGTTAAGAGCACAAAGATCAGTAACGCACCGACGATCTGAGCTGTAATACTGATCGTTAAGGCGAGCATCACTAAAAAGATGATCGAGATCGTTTTGTTAAAGCGCTGATTATACTGAGCTCCTTGAGAATCAAAGGAGTTATATGCTAGACGCTTGAATAAGATCGTGATCGTCAACAATAGTAAGATGCTAAGTGCGATCAAAACTTCGATATCGTTGCGGTCGATCCCAACGATGCTCCCAAATAAAATACTTGTCGCATAATTAGCTTGTTTATCTGAGAGTGATAAAAATAAGATCCCAAGCCCTAAGAAAAGACCGGAAAAGACACTGATCGAAGCTTCACGCCGCCCGAGCCGTTCACCTGACATCCCGATCAATAGAGCACTAGCTGTAGTAAAAGTCAGCATCCCTGCTAAAGGCGAGATCCCGATAAAGATCCCAAATGAAGCACCAGAAAAACCGATCTCAGAGAGCGTATGGGTGAAAAAAGATGTTTGGCGTGCTACCACAAAGGTCCCCATAACACTACAGATCAAAGCGATGAAGATCCCGGCGATAAAGGCATAGCGCATAAAATCATAAGCAAACATTATTTTTTAGCCCCCTTTTCAAGTAAGACACCAGTTTGATCTTCCAAATGAAGCTCGTAGTCGGCGTATTTTGCGATCAGCTCGGGATCGTGCGTGATAAACAAGATCGTTAGCCCGTGTTGTTGCATGACCTCACGTAGCATTTGTAACAATTCGTGTTTGTTGGTCGTATCTAAACTTGCGGTAGCTTCGTCCAAGATGAGTAACTTGGGATCAGCACAGAGCGCTTGGGCTAGATAGGCCCGTTGCTTTTCGCCCCCAGAAGCTTTGCCTAAAGGTTGATCTTTGATCCGCGTCAGTTTTGTCTCCGTCAAGATCTGTTCGAGTTTTTCGTTTAAAGGCTTGCGGTTCCAAAAGAAATTGCGCTTTTTGAGACCAAAAGCTACGAAATCCTTGATGCAAAGGGGATATTCATCATCAATGTTGCGCAATTGTGGTACGTATTGGACTTCATCACGCTTGACATTAAAGACCGTGTGAACGGTATAGTTGTTAGCTAGATCTTGCAATAAGTGTTTGACGAGCGTTGTTTTTCCGACCCCATTTTCACCTGTGATACAGGTCAAACTACCTTGGGCGATCTCAAAGGAGAGATTGGAGAAAAGCTTGCGGTTGGGGATGGAAAGATCCAAGTTATGCACTGATAGGATCGATTTCATGAATAACTACTTCTTTCTATTTTTGAGTATCTAAGACAGCTTGGTATTCGCCTTGTAGCCAAGTTACGTATGTCTTATTTTTAGGTAGCGTTTCAGTAACTTTGACGACAGGAATGTTGCTTTCTTTACAGAGTGAAACGATATTTTTGATCACTGAGCTGTCGCTTTGGGTATTTTGAACAAAGAAAGCGATCTTTTTGTTTTTGATATCGTTTTGTAATTTCTTGATGTCTGAATATGATGGGTCGCTACCTTCTTCAGTTGCTTTAGCGAAGTGACTGTTAGCGATCTTGTAACCCATCTTCTTTAAAGAATAGTCAAAGACTGGTTCTGAAACAGCTACTTTTTGATTATTGCTGTTTTGTTTGATCTTGTCTAGCGTTTGTGTTAATTTAGCTAAAGTTTTTTTGTATTTAGTAGCATTTTTCTTGAAGGCAACCTTATTTTTAGGTTGTATTTTACCAAATTCAGTTGCCAAACGATCGGCGAGTTTTTCCATAGTTGTTGGATCATACCAGAGATGTTCATTTTGACCTTCCTTAACTTTCATGACATCAGCCACAGATAGAGATTTTTTACCATTCAATTTTTTGACCCAGTTATCGTAGCCGGCACCGTTATAGATGACAAGATCAGCTTTGGAAACGATCTTAGCGGTCTTAGTTGTGGCTTCAAAGTCGTGGGGATCAACATTAGGACTAGTGATCAATGAAGTGACGGTTCCGTGATCACCTAAGACAGCCTTAGCAGTTTCGCCGTAAAAATCAAGGGTCGTCACGACATTTAGCTTATCAGATGCAGCAGCGGTATTTTTGTGACCAAAGGTGAAGAATGCTAGAAAAGCACTCACGAGTAAGATGAAACTAAATAATTTTTTTCGCATGATAAATATATCCTCTCTTAAATTGTAATGATTACCATTAACGATACTAACGTTTGAAATTACTGCTGTCAAGCGTTGTGGAGCCTAAAAAGCCTCAAATTACGATTAAGTATTTTAAGAGAGTACGTCAATTAAACTTTGAGAGCTTTTGAATTACGATTTAAAAAATTCTAGGAAAAATTTTTGCATAGTTTTTAGTGTTAGATATAAGTCTAGTTTAGTGCTAGAAATCCCAGTATAAAGGTAAGTCTTTGGACTTGAAAAATCCTGCGTACAGATCCAAAATAAAGTCAAAAGGGGATGGGAGATTTGAGTACTTATGAAGAGGCTCTTAAAGCATGGAACTTAGCTGGTTTTAAAGATGGGATGATTTTTTCGTGGATCATCTCAGAGCATAAAGACATTTGTTTAGAGCTGTTGCAACTGATCTTACCTGATTTAGGGATCGTAGACGTTAAAAACATCAAAAAAGAAGATACGCATAAGCAAAATACCGTCTTTCACGGGGCTCGTTTTGATATCTATGCTGAAGACGAGCATGGACGAATGTATGATATTGGGATGCAGGTCAGTGATGAACATAATTTAGGTAAGCGGATCTCATATTATCAAAGTTATTTGACCCAGCATGCTTTGGAAGCTGGGCAAGACTATAGTGATAGGGTCGATACGTATGTGATCTTTATCTGTGATTTTGATTTTTTCGGTGTAGGGTCACCGGTATATACGACTGAAGTGCGCGTAAAAGAAAGTGATCTGGTACTCGATACAGGGGAACATAACATTATTTTAAACGCTAAAGCTAAGGATTTTTCAGCTGTTTCACAAGGATTGGCGGCTTTTTTGAAATATGTAGATACAAATGTTCCAACGAGTGCTCTTACATGTAAGATAGCTGATGATATTGTTATTTTGAAAACTAACACGCAAAAGGAAGGTGATTATATGTTCTATGAATTAGAATTTCGCTCACGCCTTGCTAGAGAAACAAAAAAAGTAAGTAAAGAGGCACGAAAAAAAGGTCTAGCCGAAGGACGAAAAGAAGGACGAAAAGAAGGACGAAAAGAAGGTAGAAAAGAAGGCAGAAAGGAAGGGCGGAAAGAAGGACTCACTGAGGGATGGGCCAAAGGGGAAAAACGAGTTGTTTGTGATATGATCAGCCGCTTGACTGCTAAGGGGTATTCCAAACAAGATGTCATTAGTGCGGTTACAGAATTGACTCACTTTACAGTAGAAGAAGCTACTGTGCTTTATGACAAGTTATTTGTAAAGTGACCGAAAAAGGCTCACGTTGAAAAGTTTTCAGCGTGGGCCTTTTTGACTCGTTAGTGAGTTATTCATTTGGTGCTTCGTAAATATTACTTTGGCTTTCAGTACTTGGATCCAAAGCAGGTCGTGTTTGCTTTTGGGTTTGGGTGACTGGCGCAAGTGCATCATTGAGACGTCCGATCGGGTCATAAGCCCACAAGAAGAGGCTGACGACCACTAAGTTGAATAACGTAAAAGCTAACCACCAGTTGAATAAGGCATGCATGATCCCATTAGTCGTAGCTTTTGCCTTGAGATAGGCGTGTCTATATGGATCGTTTTCTGGTTCCATTGGAGTCATCCTTTCCTATGTGTTATAAAGTTATTTTTACTTAAAAATAGATTTTTCGCAACTAAGATCATTAATTTTATTCAGCTTCATAAACATCACTTGTGTCAGTACCCTCTTCTGTGGTTTCGGGTGTAGTAAAATATTGCTGCTGGGGTCGTGTTTGCTGGATCGTAGTGTTGATCGTTTCGGTTATCCGTCCAACAGGGTCAACGATGATCCAGAAAAACCACAATATTAAACAAGTGATAATGATATGAAAGAGACCAAAGATCAAATACCAGATAAAGGCTGAACATAAAATCCCATTAGTCGTAGCCTTTGATTTCAAATAACGGTCTCTATAAGGGTCGATATCTCTTTTCATAATTATCATCCTTTCTATGGTGCTATTCTAGGCTATCCGTACGGTTCAAAGCGTTGTGATATAAAAAACCTCCGCAAGGGGAATGCGGAGGAAAAAAGGAGTATGTTTACCTAGTAGCAAGGGGGGCTAACTAGGTAATGTTTCAGCTATAGGACTACACCTGTGTGATGTTTTGCTTTAGCTTATGGTTACAGTATAGGCGCTTAAGATAAAGAAAAAGTAATCGTTTTCTTAAGGATTAGATACAAAATACTTAAAAATATGTAAACAATAAATTTTTATACTAAATTTGTTGAAATGAATACCTGATAAGCATTTTGTTTGATGCTAGACCAACTTTACCAGTCAGCTTTAAAAGCTGTAACGTATGCTACCATTAGCTCGTGACGTTCTTTTGCGATCGCTTTAGCTTCAGCAGTATTTAGCATATCCTTGATCTTGAATAGCTTTTCATAAAAGTGATTGATGATCGTTTCATTTGAAAGGTCACGGTAGGCTGCTTTATCGAGCTCTTTTCGAGGTGGCATAGCAGGGTCGTAGAGCTTTTCTTTGTGGCGGGCACCATAATAGATGGCACGGGCGATCCCGATCGCTCCGATCGCATCTAACCAATCGGCATCCTGGACGATCTGACCTTCGAGGCTAAGTTCTTGTTTGCCAGCTAAAGAGTGTGAAAACGACATCTTGCTGATGATCTCCATGATATGGTCTTGCTCACTTTGACTCACTTCTAAAGCCTGCATTTGAGCAATAACGCTGGCTTTAGCTTGGTCGATATCGGTAAATAATTTCTCATCGACGACATCATGCAATAAGGCTGCTGCTTGGACGACAAAGCTGTTGCCACCGAGTTTTTCATTTAGGGTACGCGCCATTTTGACGACCCGCTCAATGTGCGCCATGTCGTGACCGGTGTGATCGTGAGACAGTTTTTCATAAGTGTAGGCATGAAGCTGTGCCAATTGTTGTGTTTGATCCATTTGAACGACCTCGTTTATTTTTTAGTGAAACTATGCTTGATAAATTCGAATAAGAAATCTAGGCTATATGGAGTGAAGAAGGCATCAGAACTAAGGGTCGCCCCCTCAAAGTTGAATAATGAAACTTCACTTCCGCGAGACTGGATAGTTGATAAGAGCTCGGTTGCTTGTTTATCAGTCAGGGTATTGTCTGCGGTACCGTTTAAGATCAAAAGTGGGGGTAACTTTTGGGTGTTTTGTAAGAGCAACTCACTGAGAAATGGCCCCGAAAAAGGCTGTGGTGTCAGCGATGTTTCTAATAGCACTCCACCCTTATAACGTAAAGGCGAGCGTCTGACATCTTCATCATTTGACCGTTGTTGTCCCTGTTCTAGAATGCTCAAACTACTCAAATATCCCCCTAGACCTTCGCCAAACAGTAGATAGCGGTAAGGATCAAGCTCGTATTTGAAGGCGTGATCGAGTAAAAAGCGGGTGGCTGAGTGGATGTCTTTTACCATGGCAGTAACATCAGAATTAGTACGGTATGAAATTAGAGCTACGGCATAGCCACGTTTGCTGATCTCTAGCATTTGTGCAAAACGCTCATCGCTCTTGACCATATTGTGCTCATCAACATCAGGAACATAAATGAGTAAGGGAAAATGGGCTTTAACGTTTGGTAAGAGTGGGGGAGTGATGAGATCTAACGTTAAGGGACGTCCGTCTTTAAAGGCATAGACGAGCTTGGTCTGGATCTTAGGATAGCGTGGGACAAGTGGTTCATTGAAATTGATGATACTATTTTGTTCCATATTAAAATCCTCCAAATTTAAGCTTGATTTGCGGGGGCGAGACTTGTATTTCCGCATTAAATAAATTACTATTATAATAGCACGTGAAACATATTAATTAAACAATGTTTCACAATTAGATCAGATGAGGGGAACAAATGACACCAGAAGAATTTAGAGCGGAATTGGCAAAGCATGGAGTAAAGCTTTCTGATGAGCAAATGCAACAATTTCAAACCTACTACGAATTTTTAGTTGCCACAAATGAACACGTCAACTTGACTGCGATCACCAAACAAGACGAGGTCTATTTAAAGCACTTCTATGATTCACTTTTACCGGCGCTTGAAGTCAAAGATCTTCAAACATGTCCTTTTAGCATCTGTGATGTTGGTGCGGGGGCTGGGTTCCCATCGATCCCACTTAAGATCGCATTCCCAAATTTAAAGGTCACGATCGTTGATTCTTTGAATAAACGGATCAAATTTTTAGAGGAATTATCCCAAAAATTAAACTTAACAGATACGTATTTTTATCATGCTCGGGCAGAAGAATTTGCTGGTAAAAAGAGTGGTTTTCGTGAAAGTTTTGATGTCGTTACGGCGCGGGCGGTTGCGCGTTTGTCGGTCCTAAGCGAGTTTTGTTTACCATTAGTCAAGTTAAATGGGCGTTTTATCGCATTAAAGGCGCAAAAAGCAAGTGAAGAATTAGCCGATGCCAAGTATGCAGTGGCTACACTTGGTGGTAAAATTGAAGAAGATATCCAGACCGCTTTGCCTAAGAGTGATGAGACGCGGCATATCATTGTGATCTCAAAGAAAAAAATAACGCCAAATAAATATCCGCGCAAGCCAGGCACACCAGCTAAGCAGCCTTTGCAGGCGCCCCAAGGGAGGAAATAAAAATGGCATTTTCATTTTTTAAGAAGAACAAAGAAGAAGAACCAAACGACAAAAATCGGGTCCAAGAGATCGAATTGAGCAAGATCGTGCCTAATCAAAACCAGCCACGGACGATCTTTAGTGAAGAAAGTATTGCTGAATTAGCAGATACGATCTATGATCATGGTTTGTTGCAACCGATCGTTTTGCGCAAGTTAGGTGATGAACAATATGAGATCATTGCTGGTGAAAGACGTTTCCGGGCAGTAACTAAGCTTGGTTATGAAAAAGTTCCAGCGATCGTACGTGAGATGAGTGACGCTGAATCAGCTTCCTTAGCGATCATCGAAAACTTACAACGTGAAGGGTTGACAGCAGTTGAAGAAGCTAAAGCCTACGCTCATTTGATGCAATTAAATGAATTGACGCAAAAACATTTAGCTAAAGAAATGGGTAAGAGTCAAGGATTTGTAGCAAACAAATTACGCTTGTTGAAGTTACCGCCACAAGTTCAAGATGCGATCTTAGACCGTTCGATCACTGAACGGCATGGGCGGAGTTTGTTGACGGTCGAAGATGAAGCTACTCAATTAGAATTATTAGCTCAGATCAAGGAAAATGATTGGTCGGTCAAAGAAACAGAAGCGGCGATCACAGCCTTGGATCAGCCAAAACCAGCCAAGAAGAAAAAAGCTAAGACGACCACAAAGAATGTGGCACCTAACCAAAAAGTTGCTGTCAACACTGTGAAAAAAGCGGTCCAAATGGTTGAAAAATCAGGCATTAAAGTCAATATGACCGAAGAAGATACAAAAGAGTTCCATCGCATCATTATTGATATTCCAGTCGCTAAAGACTAGGGGGGATAATTTTGGGAAGAGTTATTGCATTAGCAAATCAAAAAGGTGGCGTTGGTAAAACGACCACCAGTGTTAACTTGGCTGCCAGTCTTGCCGATCTCGGGCAAAAAGTGTTATTGATCGACATGGATGCCCAAGGAAATGCAACGAGCGGGATCGGGATCGACAAGGGACAGATCAAACAAGATATTTATGATGTATTAGTCAATGAAGTCGAGCTAGAAGATGCGATCTTACATACCAAACGCGATAAGTTAGATGTTGTTCCAGCAACGATCCGGTTATCTGGAGCTGAGATCGAGTTGGCCTCACAGTTTGCGCGTGAGAAACGTTTAGCTGATGCATTGGTCTTGATCAGGGATGAATATGATTTTATCTTGTTGGATTGTCCGCCTTCACTGGGGTTATTGACGATCAATGCCTTTACGACATGTGATTCGATCTTGATCCCCGTGCAAAGTGAGTACTATGCTTTAGAAGGCTTGAACCAATTAGTTAATACGATCAAATTAGTGCAAAAACACTTCAATCCTACTCTAAAGATCGAGGGTGTTTTGATGACAATGCTTGATTCTAGAACTAACCTAGGCAATCAAGTCGTTGCCGAAGTGAAAAATTTCTTTGGCGACATAGTTTATCAAACGGTGATCCCTCGGAATATAAAATTATCAGAAGCTCCAAGTTACGGAATGGCGATCGTTGATTACGATCCAAGATCTAAGGGAGCTTTAGCTTATGAAGCTTTGGCAAAGGAGGTTTTGGCGACGGATGCCAAATAAGAAAAACAAAGCCTTAGGGCGCGGGCTAGAAGCTTTATTTTCGACTTTTGAAGAGGACGCTCAAGCAAAAGAAACTGTGGTCGAACTAAAGATCGATGAGATTCGATCAAATCCTTATCAACCACGGAAGATCTTTGACGAAACTGGGTTAGCAGAACTAGCGGAGTCGATCAAACAACAGGGTGTCTTTCAACCGCTCATCGTACGTTCCTCAAGTGTGATGGGTTATGAATTGATCGCAGGCGAAAGAAGATATCGAGCTTCCAAGCTAGCTGGCAAAAAAACGATCCCAGCGATCGTGCGTCAACTAGATGAAGCAGAGATGATGGAGATCGCGGTGCTAGAAAATCTTCAGCGCGAAGATCTCACACCTTTAGAGGAAGCTCAAGCATACAACACGCTGATGGAAAACTTGCATTTGACCCAAGCTCAAGTTTCAGAACGCTTAGGAAAGTCACGCCCGTATATTGCTAACTATCTGCGGTTGTTGAGCTTACCAAAAGAAGTCAAGGAAATGTTACAAGCAGGTCAATTGTCAATGGGCCAAGCACGGACCTTGTTATCATTAAAAGACAAGAAAAATTTGGTCCAGTTAGCTAAAAAGACGGTCAAAGAAAATCTGACCGTTCGTCAATTGGAACAATTAGTCAGTGAACTAAATGGTGAGAAAAACCATAAGAAAGCTGCTAAAAGAAAAGTTGCTTTAGATCCACATCTGCAAAAGAGTGAAGATTTATTAAAGGAACGCTTCGGGACAAATGTTGCGATCAAAAGCACGGCACGCTCGAAAAAGGGCAAGATCGAAATTTCGTATTTATCGATGGATGATTTGAACCGCATTTTGGATATTTTAGATATTCATTTAGATTAAGTGAGGGATGCTTATGTATGAATTGCATGATATCGTTGAAATGAAAAAGACTCACCCCTGTGGCGTTAATCGCTGGGAGATCATTCGCATGGGGATGGACATCAAGATCCAATGCACCGGCTGCAAACGTTTGATCATGATGCCACGTAAAGAGTTCGATAAGAAGATGAAGAAAGTTTTAGAAAAAGCCGGGGAATAATTTTTTAAGAAAGAGTGGAAAACAAATGGCATTAACAGCAGGTATCGTCGGGTTGCCAAACGTCGGCAAGTCAACACTATTTAACGCGATCACAAAGGCAGGGGCAGAAATGGCGAACTATCCTTTTGCGACGATCGACCCTAATGTTGGGATGGTGGAAGTTCCAGATCCACGTTTAGCACGGATCGATGAGATCATTCCCGCTAAAAAGATCGTACACACGACCTTTGAATTTACTGATATTGCTGGGATCGTTAAGGGTGCTAGCAAGGGTGAAGGTTTAGGGAACAAGTTCTTGGAAAATATTCGCCAAGTAGATGCGATCGTGCATGTTGTGCGGGCTTTTGATGATGAAAATATCACCCACGTGGCTAATAAAGTTGATCCTTTGGAAGATATCCAAACGATCAACTTAGAATTAGTCCTAGCCGATCTTGATTCGGTCAACAAACGCTATGCCCGCGTAGAAAAAGTAGCCCGGACTAAGGATAAAGATGCAGTGGCTGAATTTGAAGTTTTAAAGAAGATCAAGCCAGCTTTAGAAGCAGAAAAACCAGTGCGTTCACTTGAATTTAACGAAGATGAACAAAAGATCGTCAAAGGCTTATTCTTATTGACCTCTAAGCCTGTCCTTTACGTGGCAAATATTGCCGAAGAAGATATGGCCGACCCAGAAAGTTCTAAGTACTACCAACAGATAAAAGAATTTGCGGAAAATGAAGGTTCGCAAGCTTTGGCTGTCTGTGCCCGAACTGAAGAAGAGATCGCTGAAATGGATGACGATGAAAAGCAAGAATTCTTGGAAATGGAAGGCGTTGAAGAATCTGGGCTTGATCGTTTGATCCGCGCATCTTACAAATTACTTGGCTTGGCAACGTTCTTTACTGCTGGTGGTAAGGAAACTAGAGCTTGGACTTTTAAACAAGGGATGAAAGCGCCACAAGTTGCTGGTGTGATCCACTCTGACTTTGAACGGGGCTTTATCCGCGCTGAAACGGTCTCATTTGCTGACTTAGATAAGTATGGGAGCATGCAAGCTGTTAAAGAAGCAGGTCGCTTGCGCCTTGAAGGTAAAGCATATGAAGTTCAAGATGGTGACATCATCGAATTTAGATTCAACGTTTAAGCGATAGGAGGAAAAGTTCATGGCAGAAAGTAAACGCAATGAAAAGGCAGCACAACAGCAACAAGCACGTGCTAAAGAAGTCGAAGTGACGATGCGTGATGGTAAGTTTTCGGGTCTAACTAAGCGTAATGAAGATTATCTTTTCCACTTAGGCAAGGCTTTGACCGAAAAAAATTATGATCGGGAACAAAAAGAACAAGTTTTAACTGAAATGTATCAAGAGTTAAAGGAGAAGCAAAAGCAAGGGGTCGTGGCAACTAAGCTCTACGGTACGGTCACTGAAAAAGCTGAGTTGATCGTCAATGGACCTAAAAAATCAGAGGCTCCGACTGAATTGCCTAAGTTTTGGATCTTAGCTTTGGATAACGGTTTGATCATGTTTATCATGTTCTGTATCATGTATACCTTATTAGGTGTCTTTTCACCAAAGCAAGCTGATGTCAGTGGTGGGTGGATCACCTTGTTAGCAACTTCAACGATCGCTGGGGTCGGCTTAGCGTTCTTTTATCGCAGTATGCTCTCAGCTCGCAAAGAAAAGGGTAAAAAGCGTTGGATCAAGACCTTACTGATCACATTAGAATTGATCTTGATCTGGATCGTTGCCTTTGGGGTGATCGCCTTTATCCCAGTTTCGATCAACCGCACGATGGAACCGATCGTCTATGCGATTTTAGCTGGTTTAGGCTACCTAGTAAGACGCTATCTAAAGAAAAAATACAATTTCAGAAGTGTAATGTTTTAGTTCGAGTACGGTCAGCACCGTATAAATAACAAGGGCACCACCATGATACATTTTTTGTATCATGGTGGTGCCCTTGTTATTTATATCAGGCGTTGTATTACAGGCGCATTTGTCTGCCTTGTAATACTTTTGAGCGGATGAGCTTAGTGACCTATGCTAGATCGCTAGTGCAGGTTATTTTTATAAAAAACATTGGATATTAGTGAGTTGTAGTGTTAAAATTCTATTTGAAAATGATGTGTTTTAAGTAAGAAAGAGAAAAATTATTGAGGAATTGTAAGACACTATGCAAAGAAAATACAAGTTAGTAGTTGTTATGATCGTTAGTCTATTTTTGATAGGAGGAGCTAGTATGGCGATCATTAAGGGAGTAGAGCATTTGCGGTTCGAAAGACAAAAGCGCCAAAAAGCCGAGTTGATCAAGGAAAGTAAAAAAGAAGTCAGAAACCAAGCCAAAGTACGGCAAAAGATCGCCTTGTGGGTCGTACAGCATTATGCAGGGGAAGAAGCTATTGAAAAAATAGGTGTTAGTAAAATCTATACAAATGGAATCTTTGGATCTGCTGGTAAAAGCGTTGCAGTTATCATAAATGGTGAAGAAAAAAATATAATTGATGGAATACATTTAGACGATGATTATATTCCGAAAGAGCCAGGAGCACGCTTCGAAAATAGCGATTATAAATACAGCAACAAGCCTTTACTAAATAGAGACTTAAATGGCGTTGATGTGTATTATTGGAGGGAAAGTAACAATGGAACCGATGAATAACTATAATTTACTATCTAAAGATGTGTATGATGTGGATTTATCTAAGGGTGGAATGTATAGAGAAGGGAAAATTTTAGATAATACAAACTACGAAATCCTAGACATCTCCCGCAACGGCACCTATGGCAACAAAAATCAGTATGGTGTTTTCAACCACATGCAGGCGATGACAGTTGCACCAAATTACATAGGAGCAAATTATGCTAAAAAATAAAAAGATAAGAGTAGTAGTTGTTGTAATTCTTAGTTTATTTTTGATAGGAGGAACTAGTATGGCGATCATTAAGGGAGTAGAACATTTGCGGATCGAAAGAAAAAAGCGTCAAAAAGCTGAGTCGATCGAGGAAAGTAAAAAAGAAGTCAAAGAGCAAGTCGAGGCTAGACAGAAGATCGCCTTGTGGGTCGTACAGCATTATGAAGGAGCAGAGCCAATCAAGACGATCGAGGTAGGGAAAATATATACGTATGGAATTTTAGGATCAGGTGGACGAAGCACATCAGTTATTATAAATAAAAAGAAGCAAAATGCTATTGAAGGTATAGTTGTTGATGAAGACAATAATCCAATGCGCTCAGGTTCTTATTATGCAAATAGTGAATATAAATATGTTGAAGAAAAAATGACTGATAAAAATCTTGAAGGTGTTGACGTAATATATTGGGAGGGAAAACATAATGATACCAGATTTGAATGAATATAATATTTTCTCAATTCGAGTATATGAAGCTGACCCATTAAAGGGGGAAAAACACGAAGAAGGAAAAAGATTAGAGAGCTCAAACTACGAAATTCTCGACATCTCCCGCAATGGCACCTATGGCAACAAAAATCAGTACGGTATTCCTAACCACATGCAGGCGATGACAGTTGCACCAGTAAAGGATGGTGTGGTGGACTACAGCCAGCTTACGATCGCTTATGCTGGGACTAACCCAGAGGATAAAGTCGATCTAGTGACTGATGTGATCGATGTTGCTGATGTGGATGGCACCTTATCCCAAACTAAAAATCTGGTCGAACTCTTTGAACCGCCAGTGAGTCAATTCGATACCGCTTTGGGCTATGCTAATTATATTCAAAAACGCTATCCTAAAGCAAAGATCACGGTAACAGGCCACTCTTTAGGTGGTTCGTTGGCTTTGACTGTTGGTGCCAAAAAGCATCTAAAGACAGTAACGTTTAATGCACCCGTGCCTAAAGATAAGTTGAGTAAAAAAGATAAGCAGTATATATTGGATAATCCAACTAAAATCACCAGTTATTTGAATGTCGACGATCTTATCGGTAATTATAACAACAGCTATACCTTGTTTGGTGGACTTTTCAAGGGGGATTTTCAGCATTACTATAAAAATGGGACAGGGATGGGGGATATCGCTCTTGAAAAAACACTACACTCACTCTCACAAGGCAAACTAGTATTGAAAAACGGCCAGACGATCCCTGTAAGTAAAGAAAAATTAGCAGAGCTTATCAATGAAAATCATAACGTAGCTAACTGGTTCGATGAAAAAGGGCAGCTTAGATATTCACATCATAAAGTGGTAGTTTCAAAAACACAGGCCACGTTTGAAACAAAAGTGTCAAAGGCTGACACTGCTTTAGCTGAGCGCTTGGCTAAGATACGTGGATTACGCAAGAAGTATGGACATAAATATAGCGTCAAAGGTGGCAAGATCAAACTAGATGCAGCTTTGGCTTACGCTCTAAAAGCTGCGATCAAAGAACACGGACAATCCGGGATCGAAGTGCTCGAACAGACGCAAAAACAGATCGAAGCAAAGTTAGAAGCCAATTGGAATGAGACTTTACAGATGGCGCGCCAGATCGGGACGTATCTCACGGAAGAAGAAATACTGGAAGTCCTGCATTTTGCCGGGGCTGATAAGGAAAGCTTATATACCAAGCCAGTTGAGAAATTAAAACCACTAAAGCAACTAAAAGAAGAGCTAGCTGATTTCGATAGGGCATTTGACAAGCGTATAAAGCAACGGATCGCTGACGATCAAGAATTAGCAGGAGAATTTGGACTATGATGATGAAATCTGTTTGCTTTTGTCCGTTTATGTTATAGTTGAGTTATCATAAAATTAGGGGCTAAGGCGATGTTAAAAAAAGAACGTTTATTAAAAATTTTAGAGATCGTAAATCAAAAAGAGATCGTTACGGTAAATGAGTTGATCACTACGCTAGGTGTTTCAGATATGACGATCCGGCGTGATCTAGATGAACTCGATAAGAGCGGGAAGTTGATCCGATTACATGGAGGTGCTCAGAAACTTGCTAATATCGAGGAAGTCGAGCTTTCGCGCAATCAGAAAAAAGAGCTCCATTTGGTCGAAAAACAAGAAGTTGCTAAACTAGCTGCGCAAAAGATCAAATCAGGAGATACGATCTATATTGGAGCTGGCACGACCCTTGAATTGATCGTAAATTATGTTGAAAAACCAGAAACTTTGCGGATCGTGACTAATAGTTTGCCGGTCTTTGAAGCTTGGCAAAAGACTGACGCTGAATTGATCTTAGTCGGAGGCAATTATCGGCGTCATTCGGGCGAATTTATCGGTGGCTTAACGATCAAATTACTCGAAGATCTCAAGTTTACCAAGGCGTTTGTGGGTGTCAATGGGGTCAATAATGATAACATGATGGCGGCTAACACCGAGGAAGGTCAAGCTGAAGCGCTTGGTTTGAATAATGCACAAGAAAGATATGTCGTGATGGATAAATACAAGTTTAACCGTAATGATTTTTATAACTTTTATAGTCTCTATAATGTCGATGCCCTTTTGACTAATAGTTCAGTAGCACCAGATACTTTAGAGCATTACCAGACATACACGAAGATCGAAAACTAAGACAATAATAAAGGCCTCACCATGATTTATCGTGGTGGGGCCTAATTGTTTTATATAGCTGAAAGCTAGATCGGTACTTGGATGACTTGAATACCATTTTTTTCAAATTTAGCAATGAGCTTAGGGTCAGCAAATGAATCAGTGATCAAAATATCGACATCATCAATGCTACCTACAGTAAAGTTAGAGGATTTGCCTAGTTTGGTGTAGTCGGCTAAAACAATGACTTGCCCAGAGTTTTGAATGATCTTGCGGTTGATCCGAGCTTCATTTATCTGAGAAGTCGAGATCCCAGTTTGGTCGTTTAGGCCATTGCAGCCGACCAAGGTCACATTTGAGCGCATGCTGTTAAATGAATTAAAAGCAATATCGCCGATCATGACCTCTTTAGCAAAATTGACTTCTCCCCCACTCAAAAAGATACTAGTCTTAGAATTTTTTTTATATCCTAAAGCATGAAGGTTATTAGTCAAGACAGTGATGTTTTTATCTGCCAGATATTCAAGGACTTTGACAGCCGTGTTACTCGAGTTGATAAAGATGATCTGACCATCACTGATCAGATTGCTGGCTTCTTTAGCTAATTTATCCTTTAATTTGTCGAGCGGATCTTCAGAACCGATCTTATCGACAGCTTGTTCGACATAAACTACCTTACCAAAGGAGCGTTCTAATAAGCCCATCTTTGCTAAGATCTCGCAATCACGGCGGATCGTCATTTCAGAAACGTTAAATTGCTGACTCAATTCGCTGATCGTGGCAGTTTGTTTTCCTTTGAGATAGTCGGTCAATGCAGTGCGCCTTTTTTTGATAGCTTGATTAGAGCTTTTCATTATAAATTACCCCCTGAAGTGCATAGTATTTTGATACTTGCGGGCGAGTTTTAAGTAGTGCCCCACCTGTTTGGAATCATTTAAGATGCGGTATTCATTTGCCAAAATATGATAGTAATAAGCCTTTTCACGCGCATTTAGTCGTTTAGGTGAGATCTTATCCAAGTGACGAATGCTCTTTTGGTGCAAACCGTTAGCTGAAGCGATCAAGGCGTCGATCTCATCAAATGAAAAAAGTGGACTAAAATGTTTTTGATCACTGTGTTTGAATTCGCGTAATTTATCGCCACAGTAAAGCATTTTTGTAGGCTCTTTTAGAAAATAATAACATAAAAGCTGGTTGTACCAAAAGATGAACAAATAATCAGGTGAACCGTGGAAAAAATCATGGTGCTGGTTCATGTGTTCTAGGCAACCTTGATAATTTCCTTCATCCATCAAGCAAAGAGAATCGAAAATGATCAGTGAGCCTTTGAAGCCGTTAAAAATATCATATTTGACTAACTTTTCGCGGGCTTTTTTACATTGTGCAAGATCAGTCTGCATTGTCAAAGCTGTTGTCATTTTGGTATAGAGAAATTTCAAGTACTCATAGTACAACGCACCAACTAAGATCACCCCCCCACCAAGTGCATAAAGCAATTTAGCACTCAAGGCTGGAGTAGTTATGGTAGCTGTGACGATATAAAACGTGAAAATAAGATAGATGAACAAAAGTCCGAGTTGTTTAGTGACTGAGTAGGAATTCCAAAAGAACTTTTTCATAAAATGCGCCTCTCCTTTCGGATCTTTTCTAATTATATGATAACAAAAAGCGTTTGCATTAACAATAAATAGTTCATTTTCCTGAAAAAATTTTATTTTTATGATTATTAACATAAAATATGTGATATTAACATATAAAGTTGTGTTAAGCGTTTCCAAAAGTGTTATTCTATAAGCGTAGAGAAAAACTTGAAATGGAGGAAGTAATATGGCAAAAACGATCAATGATGTTTCGCGAAATAGTTGGATCTTGTCAACTTTTCCAGAGTGGGGCACATACTTAAATGAAGAGATCGCCGCTACAAAGGTCAAAGCTGGTAGCTTTTCAATATGGTGGCTTGGTTGCACCGGGATCTGGCTAAAGACACATGAAGATACCAATATTTTATGTGATCTATGGTGCGGAACAGGTAAACAGACACACGGAACAGGTAAAATGAAGGCTGGTCATCAGATGATGCGAATGTCAGGTTGCCAGGATCAACAACCTAACTTACGTAATCAACCGTTTGTGATCGATCCATTTGCGATCAAGGATGTCGATGCGCTGTGTGTTTCTCATATCCACTCTGATCATTTGGATATCAACACAGCAGCGGCAGTCAATAAAAACTGCCCAGAAGCTAAATTTATCGGTCCTAAAGAAGTTGTAGCGACTTGGAGAAAATGGGGCGTGCCGGAAGAAAAATTGATCGTAGTCAAACCAGGCGATGAAGTCAAGGTCGGTGCGGTCACGATCAAAGCGATGGAAGCTTTCGACCGGACGGCTCTAGTAACAGAAAGTGATCCTGAAGTTAAATTAGCGGGTAAGCTACCACAGGATATGGATAAGATCGCTGTTAATTACTTATTTGAAACGTCTGGGGGCAACCTTTATCATGCCGCTGATTCACATTATGCTAATGAATTTGCAAAACACGGCAATGAAAATCAGATCGATGTAGCATTGGGAGCTTACGGTGAAAATCCACGGGGGATCACGGATAAGGTAACTTCGATCGACATTTTGCGCATGGCAGAATCACTGCGCGCTAAAGTTGTGATCCCAGTACACTATGATATTTGGACTAATTTTTATGCCGACCCTAAAGAGATCACAGAACTGTGGCGCTTACGCAAGGACCGGTTGCAATATGATTTCAAACCATTTATTTGGCAAGTTGGGGGTAAATTCACCTATCCAGAAGACAAAGATCGCCTTGAATTCATGTATGATCGTGGCTTTGAAGATGTCTTTACCAAAGAAAATGATGTGCCTTTCCCATCATTCCTATAGGAGGGAGTCGTTATGTTACGTTACTTTTATGATAATAACTTAGTTGCGATCAGCAAAAAGACACCAAAAGATTGGGAAGAAGCGATCCGATTGAGTGGGGAGATCTTGAAGCAAAATGAACTGATCACTGATCAATATGTCGATCAGGTGATCAATGATGTCAAAGAATACGGCCCTTACATTGTGATCGTGCCTGGAGTCGCAATGCCGCACTCATCTGCTAAAAATGAAGGCGTTTTAGGAACTGGGATCGGTTTTACCCTTTTACCGGAAGCAGTTTCTTTTGAGGCGGGGAACCCTGAAAAAGATGCCCAACTCTTTTTCATGTTGGCAGCTAAGGATTCGGCAGCCCATATGGAAAACATCGCTAATTTGTCAGATCTTTTAATGACTGAAGGTCTGATCGCTGATCTCAAAAAGGTAAAAACAATGGAAGATTATATCACTGTGATGGAGAAATATCAGCTCTAGCTCAATTTATAAAAGGAGGATAACGCAATGGAGGCGATTTTAGATATCTTGATGGGTATTTGGGATTACTTTGCTCAAAACATTTTGACTCAACCCGCCTTTTTGATCGGTTTTATCGTTTTGATCGGTTATTTGCTTTTGAAAAAGCCACTTTATGAATGTATCTCAGGTTTTTTAAAAGCAACAGTCGGTTATTTGATCTTAACGGTTGGTTCAACTGGATTAGTTACTAGTTTTCGTCCGATCCTAGTTGGGTTAAAGGAAAGATTCCATTTAAGCGCGATGGTAACTGACCCATATTTTGGACAAAATGCTGTAACGGCTGGGATCGAAAAAACTTTTGGCCGTACTTTTGGTGATACGATGCTCTTATTACTGATTGCATTTATCTTTAATATCTTGCTAGTTCGTTTCAAAAAGTACACTAAATTGCGTGCTGTGTTCACTACCGGTAATGTTCAAGTCCAACAAGCCGCGACGGCCTTTTGGCTTTTGCTCTTCTGTTTCCCAGATATGGGACGTTTGCACATCCTATTTATTATGGGACTGATCTTAGGGCTCTACTGGGCTGTTGGTTCGAATTTGACCGTTGGGATCACCCAAGACCTTACAGAAGGAGCTAGTTTTGCGATCGCTCACCAACAGATGTTTGGGATATATCTGTTTGCCCGGTGGTCTGAACGTTTCAAGAAGAAAAAATCTAATAAACGTTTGGAAGATATTGAACTACCAGGATTTCTATCCATGTTCAATGACAACATGGTCGCAACTTCGATCTTGATGCTCCTCTTCTTTGGGATCATCTTGGTAGTTTTAGGTCCAGATTATTTGGTACAAGCTAAGTTTATGGCAGAGGGCCAGAGTTTTGTCTTCTACATTTTAGAAACGTCACTGATGTTTGCCGTATATTTGGCGATCTTGCAGCTAGGCGTGCGGACTTTCGTGGCGGAACTGACAGAATCGTTTCAAGGGATCTCCAATACATGGTTACCAGGGGCTGTACCTGGGATCGATATCGCGGCGACCTTTGCCTTTGGGTCACCAAATGCAGTTACGATCGGCTTTTTAATGGGGGCGTTAGGTCAATTCTTGATGATCATCTTACTGATCGTGTTACAATCACCAACGATCGTCGTTGCAGGTTTTATCCCACTCTTTTTTGATAACGCTGCCATTGCTGTTTATGCAAATAACCGTGGTGGGATCAAGGCGGCAGTGCTCTTCCCATTTATCTCAGGGATCATTCAGGTGCTTGGATCGGCCTTTATCGCAACTTGGGTCGGTTTAGCCCAATATGGTGGCTATATCGGGATGTTTGACTGGGCAACAGTTTGGCCATTCTTCACAATTTTGATGAAATACGCTGGTTATGTTGGTATCGCCTTAGTCGTTTTGGTTTTAGTACTCATTCCACAATTACAGTATCGTGCTGATCCGGAAGGTTACTTCTTGAAAGCTGAAGATTATGATAAGTGGCTTGAATTGCAAGAAAAAAAAGTTGCTCAAGCTTAGACAAACACACATAAATGGAGGTATTTAAAATGAGAGTTTTAGTTTCATGTGCAAATGGTTCAGGTACAAGTTTGATGATGATGCGGACAGCCCAAAAGGCTTTGGAAGGTTTGGGGTTTGATATTACTAATATTCATCACTGTTCGATCTCAGAAGGTAAAAATACGGCGCGTAACTATGATGTTGTTTATACACCAACAACATTTACCGATATGTTCAAGGATGCTGCTGCACGTGGGGTCGAAGTGATCGGGATCAAAAATCCAATGTCGGCTAAAGAGATCGCAGAAGCGACCGAAAAATCATCATTACCAGAACGATTCTTAAATAAATAAAGATCGAAAAGAGGCTTGCAAAGGTAGCCTCTTTTTCAAAGAAAGGATGAACGAGATGGCAAAACCAAACTTACAGATCGCTTGTGACTATAATGATCTTCCTAGTGCTTTAGCTGATCTGAAAAATGTCGGCGATGCAGTTGATATCATTGAAGCGGGGACGATCTTGCTCTTACAAGGTGGCCAAGAAGTCATTAAAAGCTTTAGAGCCCTTTATCCAGATAAGATCATCGTTGCAGATACTAAATGTGCCGATGCTGGGGGAACAGTTGCTAAGAACTGTGCTGATGCTGGAGCAGATTGGATGACTTGTATCTGTTCAGCAACGATCGAGACGATGAAAGCAGCGGCTAAAGAAGTTAGTGAGATCCAAGTTGAGTTGTACGGGGATTGGACCTTTGAACAAGCACAACAATGGTTGGATGCCGGTATTTCCCAGGCAATATATCACCAGAGTCGGGATGCTTTATTGGCAGGAGAAACTTGGGGGCAAAAAGACTTGGATAAAGTCAAAAAATTAGTAGATATGGGGTTTAGAGTCTCAGTAACTGGTGGGTTGAATGTTGAAACGCTTAAATTATTTGAAGGGATCGATGTTTTTACCTTTATCGCAGGGCGCGCGATCACACAAGCACCTGATCCATTAAAGGCAGTTAACGATTTTCAAGCTGAGATCGTGCGGATCTGGGGCAAATAGCAACGGAGGTGTGGTAAATGATCTCATTAGGGATTTACGAAAAGGCATTGCCACGTGATATTTCCTGGGAAAAGCGGTTGGAGTTAGCCAAAGAACTTGGATTTAATTTTGTAGAACTTTCGATCGATGAAAGTGACAAACGTCTGGCTCGCTTAGATTGGAGTGAAGAAAAGATCGCTCAGATCAATGCAGCGATCAAAAAAACTGGCATTCCGCTCTACACTTTGATGTTAAGTGGACACCGGCGTTATCCATTGGGGTCACTTGCTCCAAAAACACGCCAAAAGGCCTTGGAGATGCTAAAAAAGGCCGTCATACTAGCTGAAAAATTGGGGATCCGCAATATTCAAATGGCAGGTTATGATGTCTTTTATGAGGAGAAGACGGCCTTGACCCGTGAATATTTTATCGAAGACCTGCATAAATGTGTACAGTTTGCAGCTGCGCATCAAGTCACGTTAGCGATCGAGACGATGGATGATCCTTTTATCAATACGTTAGCTGATGTTGCTCAGATCAAAAAACAGATCAAAAGTCCGTGGTTACAAGCATATCCTGATCTAGGAAATCTTAGCGCATGGTCAAATGAAGTGGCTAAAGATCTCGAAGATCATGTCGAGCTGATCGCAGCGATCCATCTCAAGGATACTTTGCCAGTCACAAAGACAACACCTGGAAAATTCAAGAATGTTGACTTTGGCAAGGGTTGCGTTGATTTCAAAGGCTTGTTAAAAACGCTCCAACGCTTAGGATATGAAGGCACTTATACGATCGAACTTTGGTCACAAGAAACAGCAAATGATCCATGTCAAGAGACTGCCCGAGCAAAAGCGTTTTTTGACCAGATCTTTGCTGAATTGGAGATCAAACAGCGTCCAGTCGTAGGATAGAAAGCAGGGGATAAATATGCTTAGTGAATTAAAAAAAGTTGTTTATGAACAAAATATGCGGTTACCAAAACTTGATCTGGTCAACTTTACTTGGGGTAATGTTTCTCAGATCGACCGTAAGCAGGGGCTGTTTGTTATCAAACCTTCGGGCGTTGACTATGAAAAACTAACGCCTAAAGACATGGTAGTCTGTGATCTAGATGGAAATGTGGTCGAAGGAACGCTCAATCCTTCTAGTGATACCCCGACTCATGCGTATCTGTATCGGAAGTTTAAAGATATCGGTGGGATCGTGCATACCCATTCGCCATGGGCAGTTGTTTTTGCTCAAGCAGGCGTTGGACTCCCTGCTTTGGGTACAACGCATGCCGATACTTTTTATGGAGCTATACCGATCGCTAGAGCATTGACGAAAGAAGAGGTTGCAACTGAATATGAGGCCAATACAGGAAAAGTGATCGTGGAGACTTTCAATGGTCATGGACTCGATCCAGAAGCGATCCCAGCTGTACTTGTACGGCAACACGGTCCGTTTACTTGGGGCAAAGATGCGGCCACAGCTGTGTACAATGCAAAGGTTTTGGAGGTCAGTGCGCAAATGGCATTTTACACGATGCAATTAACTCCTAAACAAGCGAGTGTTCCTCAATATTTGCTCGATAAACATTATTATCGAAAACATGGGGCCAATGCTTATTATGGCCAAAGATGATCAAAAAAGCTGGCTACGAAAAATAGCCAGCTTTTTTTACGTTAAAAAGAAAGCGCTTAGATTTTAAATTTGATTGAATAAAAAGATTATACTATTATAAAGTTAGGTAAATTTTTAAAGGGGTGAGCTTATGGAAAAAATTATGATCATCAACTCGGGGAGCTCGAGTTTAAAGTTTAAATTATTTAACAATGAAACACATGAAACCTTGGCAAGCGGGATCATCGAACGGATCGGGATCCACGGTTCAAAGATCAAGGTGAAATATGGTGCTGGGCAGAAGTATGAACTAGACCATGAGATCACCAATCACTTACAAGGGATCGAACTTTTACTAAATGTCTTAAAGGAATTAAACTTGATCGCGGATCTAAGCGAGATCAAAGGTATCGGACACAGAGTTGTCGCTGGTGGGGAGTATTTCAGTCAGCCAGTGATCGTAGATAATGATGTTATTGCTAAGATCAAAGAATTAGCACAATTAGCACCATTGCATAATCCAGCCAACTTAAATGGGATCAAAGCATTTCGGAAATATTTACCCAATTCTTTATCGGTAGCTGTTTTTGATACGGCATTTCATCAAACATTACCACAAGAAAATTATATGTATAGTACACCATATGAATGGTATGAAAAATACGGTGTTCGTCGTTATGGTGCTCATGGGATCAGTCATGAATACGTGGCGCGTAAGGCGGCTGAACTAATGGGACGTCCTTTTGAAGAACTCAAATTGATCACTTGTCATTTGGGCGCAGGGGCATCGATCACGGCGATCAAGTACGGGCGCTCATTTGATACTTCGATGGGCTTCACCCCACTGAGCGGTATCCAAATGGCAACTCGTGCGGGCGATGTCGATATATCTTTAGCTAACTACATTATGAAAAAACTAGATATTCAATCGATGTCTGATATGGTGTATCTATTGAATGAAAAGTCAGGCTTTTTAGGCGTCTCAGGTGTTTCAGCTGATATGCGTGATGTTGAAGATGCCGCTGCAACTGGCAATGAGCGCGCAAAGTTAGCGATCAAGCTGTTTTACAATAGTATCTTACGTTACGTTGGACAATATATCGCTGAGATGGGTGGTGTCGATGGGATCGTCTTTACTGGTGGGATCGGTGAAAATTCCCCTGAGACAAGTGAAGCGATCATGAAACGCTTAGCTTATATGGGCGTGACGATCAATGAGACTGAGAATAAAAAACGTGGAGCGCAAACGATCATTTCAGGGCCTGATTCGACAGTGACTGTGATGCGGATCCCAACCGATGAAGAATATATGATCGCACAGCATGTGTGGCGTTTACTTGAGAATTAAGTTAAAGTAAGGCAAAGGTCTCACTTTTTTAGGTGTTTTTACATGACAATTTATTAATAAAATGCTAAAATCGATAACCGATATTAAAAAAAATTAAGGTGGTCTTTTGTTATGCAAACAAAACAGCGGAATTTCGACTGGTTTAGTTTGGTCGTTGGGATCGTTTTTGTGATCGCTGGGATCGCAGCTTATATGAATCCTGATGGTACTTTGAAATTTATTTCGATCTGTATCGGGATCGGGGCTTTAGTCAAGGGATTTTACGAATTATGGTTTAGACGTGGGATCGGCAACTTGTTTGGTGAAAGCTCAGGTTGGTTGCTCTTTATGGGGATCGTTGATATCATTTTAGGTCTCTTATTTATCTTTAGAGCAGCTTCTGGTGTAGTGGTGATCGCCTACATCTTTGCCTTTTGGTTCATCTTTGATTCGATCGCTGAAATTGCGACAGCTAGCTATTTCAAGCAATTGAACCGGGGCTATTATATTTTGAACTTGATCTTAAATATCTTGGCTTTGTTCATCGGTTTTGTACTATTATTCAATCCATTGATCGCAGCTACGACTTTGGTCTTGATCATCGCCTTTTACTTGATCTTGATCGGTGTCATTAAGATCATCCAAGCATTTTGATTTTATAGAGCAAAGCGGACTAAGTGTAAACTGGGTCCGCTTTTTTGATGAGGTAATAAAATGAGAAACGCTGAAAAACTCCCCCAACAGATCGAAGTTCGTGGGGGCAAAGTTCATAATTTAAAAAATATTGATATCGATATCCCGTTGCACCGGTTTGTGGCGATTTCAGGTCTTTCTGGTTCGGGCAAAAGTTCGCTTGCGATGGGGATCTTATATGAAGAAGGTTCTAGAAGGTATTTAGAAGCTCTTTCGACTTATACTAGAAGACGACTCAAGACTGGAAATAAAGCTAAAGTCGAAAGCGTCAAGCATATCCCATCGGCCTTAGCTTTGCGGCAACGGCCCGCGATCCCGTCTGAACGGGCGACAGTTGGGACGATGAGCGAATTACTGAATGTGATCCGGCTGGTCTTTTCACGTTTAGGGCGCCCTGTTTGTCCCAATGGGCATCAATTATCTCCAAGTCTTAAAATTGCTCAAGCGATGAGTAAAACTGGTGATCAGATGGGACTGATCGATTGTCCGACTTGTGGGGTGGATTTTTACGCTTACAGTGCAGAAGATCTCGCCTTTAACTCAAGTGGTGCGTGTGAGAAGTGCCATGGGACAGGGAAAGTACGCCAATTAGATGAGAACAAATTGATCGCTGATGAAAACTTGTCTTTAAATGAAGGGGCGATCGCTTCGTGGCGTTTGCCAGGGCGTAATTTTATGCCAAGTGTTGCTGAACAAGCAGGTGTCAGAGTCGATGTTCCCTTTAAAGAATTGACTGCTAAAGAAAAAGACTTTATTTTAAATGGTCCCCAAAAGAAGTTCAAGATGGATTTTCGCACAAGTACGGGACGCGTTTTCCATGACTTTAATGTCTTGTACGAAAATGCCCACCAAGCTGTTTTAGAGTCGGCTAAGACAAGTAAGAGCGAGCGTTCCCAAAAGAAGATCAGCGAATTTTTCCATTATTCGACTTGTCCTGTCTGCCATGGGACACGCTTACGTCCAGAACTATTACAACAGACAGCTGGCAAGTTAAATATTGCCGAGGTCACTGAACTTAGCTTGCATGAGCTACCAACATGGAAAAAACAAGTGTTAGCAACACTACCGTCTGAGATGACTAAGATGGCACAAGCAATCTTTACCGAATTTGATGATGATTTACGTCCTTTATTGGAATTAGGCTTAGATTATTTGACTTTAGCACGTAACGGTAATAGCCTTTCAACTGGAGAGTTGCAACGGATCCAGTTAGCGCGGACTTTGCGCACTGAAACGACGGGTGTCTTGTATGTTTTAGATGAACCATCGATCGGGTTGCATCCAGATAATATCCAAGGGCTATTAAATGTCTTTAAACAGTTAGTCGCACAAGGAAACTCACTTGTTGTGGTCGATCATAACGTTGATATCATCAAAGCTGCCGATCATATCATCGAGATCGGCCCTGGTTCGGGCAAACAAGGTGGACATATCTTAGCGACTGGAACACCAAAAGAACTAGCAGCCAATAAAGATTCATTGATCGGACCATATTTGAGTGGAAAAGCAGAGCTTAATGCCCGCAAAGTTTGCCCGCTGACAACTAAGAAAATGACTTTAGCTATCAGTGATCACTATAACCTCCACGATGTAAAAGTTGAACTGCCACTAAAGCGACTCACGGCGGTCACTGGTTTTTCTGGTGCTGGTAAGACCAGTTTGATCTTAGATTCCTTAGTACCAGCGATCAAGGCCAAAGCTAAGGGAGAAGGATTACCGGCGCAAGTAAGCGAACTTGAGTCACCGATAAAAGATGTAGTCAGTGTTGATGCGAGCCCGATCGGTAAAAGTACGCGTTCGACAACGGCGACATATACGAGCATCATGGATAATTTACGTAAGTTATTTGCCACTGTACCACTAGCTAAAGAACGCCACTACACACCAAGCTATTTTTCCTATAACAATAAGCAAGGTGCTTGCTCAGAATGTGGTGGGACTGGAGTGGTGACTTTAGATATCCAGTATTTGCCGGATATGGAACAGACATGTCCAATATGTGCGGGGAAACGTTACCGTCCAGAGATCAGCGATGTCAAATGGCGCGGCTATTCGATCGTTGATATTTTAGCCCTCGATGTCGCACAAGCACTGACTGTTTTTAAAGATGAACCAAAAATCTTGCGGGAATTAGAACTTTTACGTGAAGTAGGGCTAGATTACTTACATCTAGGTGAGAGCACCCCGAGCCTTTCTGGGGGGGAAGCCCAACGTTTGAAATTAGTGAAACACTTAGATCACAAGCAAAAGACGACTTTATTTGTCTTTGATGAACCAACGATCGGACTGCATCCACTTGATGTCAAAGTATTGCTAAAAGTTATGCAAAAACTCTTAGATCAAGGGGCGACGATCATTACGATCACGCACGATCAAAACCTGATCGTTAATGCCGATAACATCTTAGATCTAGGACCACGAGGTGGAAAAAACGGGGGTAAAGTCGTTTTTTCAGGCCCGCTTTCTGAATTATTGCACCATCCAACAAGTTTGACAGCTAAGGCTTTAGTCGACTATTTAGCGCATTTTGAATAATTTTTTGGTATCGCTTGAGATGAGCGATACCTTTTTTGAGCCACTACCTATTTTGGTGGATCTCTTGCTTACACTTGGGATGATGTATCTAGCACAGCAGATCTTACGAAAGGTATCTTTGCAGTTATCAGTAAGATAAAAGAAGATCTCTGAAATTTTCGGAGATCTTCTTTTGCTTAATATTTAGCGTCATCTTGGTATCGATTGAAGTAGGCGAGTTTGATCTGCCCGTTATCGTCAACATCAAAGCGAGTAACTGAACCATTCTTGGGGCTGACGGTGATGTCTATCTCAGGAGCAAAATGTGAAGTCAGGCTACGGATCAAAGTTGAATGCGCGACAAGCAAGATCTTATCGCCATCGTTTGCGATCTGATCGAGATATCCAAATCCACGGTCTAAGCGTTGCCAGTATTCGGCATTGTTTTCTGCATCATGGAAAGGATCGGCTTCCTTGGTAAAATCACGTGCTTTTTCGATCGAGTATTTGGTGATGATATCGTTAAAAGTCCGACACCCGTGATCGGCTCCGATCATCAGCCAAGCTTGACTGGTATCACTGCCTTCAAAGTAACCAAAATTTTGCTCGCGAAAATCAGGCAAAGCTTTAGGGATCAGCTCTTCAGCACTAGCAACATTTTCTTCTAGGATATAGCGACATGTCCGCGCGGCGCGATTCGTGTCGCTGTGAAAAGCATGCGCAAAGTTTAAGTGTGCTAGTCTTTTACCAGCTTGATGCCCATCTTCGATCCCTTTTGGAGTCAAAGGCGAATCACACCAACCTTGGATCTTGTTGTAACGGTTGAGATAGGTCTGTCCATGGCGGACAAAGTAGAGCGAGTATGCCATAAAAGTTTCCTCCCGTGACCAATATATTTGTTTCTATTATAGCATGAAAGCGGTTTTGTTGATTGGTGAAAAAATTTAGTTTTTTTTACTTGACTTGAAGTTAACTCCAAGTAATAAGATTATGACAATATATTTTATCACTAGTCTACGTAATGATTCCTCGGATAATATTCGAGGCTTACGGCACTTTTTTCGTTTTTGTTGATATCTATTTTGGGCATTTACGATAGAATATTTCTCTTTACCACCATTACGTGATATTTCACGACTGATAGTACTTTTAGAACATCCGATCTGCATAGCTATTTTTTGATAGATAAAGTATCAATTCTCTATCCTTTAGTGTAAAATGTTTATATAGTCATTAGCTTAACTCCTCGTAATATAAGATTTGAAGCAAATATAATTGCTTCAGTGATAATAAATTTTTGAGATATCTTTCGATATTGTTGTCTGCCTAAGATAAAATGTCATTTGGAAAGGATCCTTATGGGTAGTGGTAGTTCTTATCACTCCTTAATGAATTAGTGGTTTTTTCATTGTACTTGGAGTTGAGGCAATGAGTCTCTTTTTTTGTCGTATGCCTTGCATTTGAATTGTAAATTAAAGCTAAAAAATAAGGAGAGTTTTTTATGTTATCGAGAAAAAATAAATGGGAATACAGTAAAAAGTACAGTGATGTGAGTCGAAAATATTGCATCAAAAGGATCGGACTCATCACGACATCAGTCTTGATCGGAATAACGTTTATGGGAGCTAGGCAAAACGTTTTAGGTGATGAAGTGGGGACTAATGTCACATAAAATGAAGTCGTTTTGACCACAGCGCCTGTTACAGAGGAAAAGTCTACCGATGAGATAGCGGAAGCAAAACCAGAGCTAACTGAGCAAACTGATGCTAGTCAAACAACGGATCAACCTGAAACTTTGGCGGCTCCAGCAACAGTGAATACTGAACGCCAAGCTGAAGATGATGGTTCAACTGCAGCTTATTTAAGTGAGCTTGCTCCACCAAAAGCAGCAACAACAGCTGACACCTTTTCTTTAGATGATTGGGAATATGACGTCAATGTAGCCGATAAACAGATCCGCTTGACCATGTATAAGGGAACAGGTCCTGAACTCACGATAACAGGGAGAGTTTCTGAGCCACGTTATCAAGATTATACAGTCGTAGCTGCTTGGGATGTCCCAGTTTTCCTCAATCGCTTTTTATATCGGAATGCGCCAACGCATTTTAATATCTTAAAGACGTCAGATGGTAAAAAAGTGCTTTATGATAATCCGCATTTGAGTTTTTCCAGTATAGATGTGGAAAGTCTTGATTTATCAGGTTTAGATACGTCGAAAGTGGTCAATATGTATGGTGCATTTCAGTACATGCCCTATACGAAAAGTCTGAATTTAAGTGGACTTGATACGCATAATGTGACTGATATGAGTAGAATGTTTTTTGTTTCAGACAAGCTAGAACATCTGGATCTAAGCAGTTTTGATATTAGCAAGGTTACCGATATGGGGCGTATGTTTTTCGGTCTGAGTGGTTTAAAAACGTTGGAGCTAGGTAATTTTGATACGCATAATGTAGAGAATATGGTCGCAATGTTTGGTGGCGGTCTATATGAGCTAAAAAAATTGGATGTCAGTCATTTTGATACTAGCAAGGTGACTGACATGGAAAGTATGTTTGCCGACGCGGAGAGTTTAGAAGAACTGGATGTCAGTCATTTTAACACGTCTCAGGTGACTGATATGCGCCGTATGTTTGCGAATTTACCTAAACTAAAGGAGCTGGACGTCAGCAATTTTGATACACGCAAGGTGACTGATATGTCTGGCATGTTTTCGTCGATGGAGGAACTAAAGGAGTTAGATCTAAGTAATTTTGAGACATACAATGTACGTGACATGGGTTCGATGTTTTATGAGACAAAAAACTTGGAGGCTTTAAATTTAAGCAATTTTGATATTAGCAAGCTAAAAGATCACTCCTATAGCAGCGATAAGCCGAATGTTTTTGCTTTTGATCGGAGCCCTAAATTGCGGTTAGTCAATCTAGCCAACCTTGATATTTCAAACTCAAGCGAAAAAGTGCGGGCTAGTTTAGCCGGAGCGCTCAATAACCGCCAAGGAGCTGTAGCGATCGTCGCTAAACCAGAAGTTTTTAAGTTGATGAAAACAGATAATAGTGGGACCGTGATCGGGCCACAATATGAAGCGGGTGAAGGCAGATTTCAAAATGGGAGTGCGACACTCAACTTGGTGAAAAGCCAAAATATAGATCCGGCTGAGCTATATGCAGCCTTACCAACTCAAACAGAGCTAGCTAACGTTGAGAGCCCTGTTTTAGCGGGGTATAAATTGAAAAACTGGAGCTTGATCTCAGATGAAGTTGACGATCTTAGTCGCTTAGGCTTAAAAGGATATGCCCCTAAATTCAAGACAGTGCGTTACCAAGCAACGTATGAGCCACTAAAAGAAACTGATGCAGGTATAGTTACGTATGTGCCAAAAGCTAAAGATCTGACAGTCAGGGTAAATGAAGATCCTGTTGCCCCTGAAGCAATCGCCAATAAAGAGGAGTTACCGTCCAATACGAAGTATGCTTGGAAAGAAAAAGTCGATACTACCACAATTGGTGCAAAATTCGGCACGCTTATCGTAACTTATCCAAATGGGGCAAAAGAAGAAGTAGTAGTGAAGATCACGGTGATAGCTGCTGATCCTGTGGTTGATACTACCGCTTCGAAATCAGAACTAGAGCAGGGGGGCGCTAAAGGTTTTAGCCCGCATATCAAGCAAGAAAGTGACAAAGCGCCAGCTCATACTAACGCCAGCGATGAAAAACAAAGCTTGCCGCAATTAGGGGACGCAAATGCTAACCTAAGCTTGATCGCAGGTGTGCTTGTAGCGGGAGTTGCAAGTCTGCTGGGGGCAAGCTTGATAGTTAATAGAAAACGATAAAAAAATAAAACAAGTGGCTAAATATTGTTACCATATCGGGATGTCCGTCAACTGATATGGATGACCCGTACAACACTTCCTACAGAAATGTGGGGAGTGTTTTTTTTACGCAAAAAAACTGGTATGGCATTTCCATCCATACCAGAAAGTGTACACCCACCATTTTTGAAAAAATCAAAAATTATGGTTCGGATTTCTATATTGATAATTGGTAACTTAGTAGTTTTTCCCCAGCCTCATTTCTTTATTCATAATCATTTAACTTACTGATCTTTTTACGGATATCATTAACAACGTCTTTGTTAGCCGAGAACAATAAATGGTCACCGACTTGGATCTGGGTGTTACCATTGACCGGGATCGCTTTACGGTGCCTAAAGATCCGGCTGACCGTGATCTCTTTGATAAATGGTAATTTGCGTAATTCAAGCCCAGCAAATTTGGCGTTGCGGACGACGACTTCATATAAGCGTGAATCGCCGGTGATCAGATCAAGCGTTGATGGGGACTCGATGATCGCCCGCATCATGCCAACTGTGGTAGCAAAGGTCGTAAAGAACTCGACCCCTGCGTCAGACAGGCGTTTGTCCATTTCTGCCATGCTAGTTGGGTCACTATTTTGGATGCGAGTCAAGACACGGTCAACCCCGTATTCTTTAGCAGCTAAAGCCAAAGAATAGTTGATATCAACATCAGAGTGCCCTAAGACTAAGATGTCAGTGTCAAAGATCTGTTCTTTGATGAGGTCTTTTGGCTCAAGACTTTCAACTAAGTGCACATTGGAACGGTAATCGTAAGTTTGGTAATTTTTCTTCCAGTTAGTATACATCTGGATATCATACCAGTCTTCATTTAACTGTTCAGCGGTGTTGATCGTGACCAAGTTGACCCCGATGATCGTAACTTTGGTCTTTTTGAGATCTTCTGGTTCAGGTTTGTGCAGTTTATTAAAGACTAGCAGTCCTAAGATACAACTGACCACAGCGGCTAAGATGAAGGCCCCAGATTGTTCACTTGAGATGACTTTTAGATTCTGAGCAACAGTCAACGTCGCTAAGACTAGTGTGATCGTTGTTTGGGAAAGCATCGCCCCGGCTAAAGCATTGATCCGTTTGAAGCGTTGACGCAATCCCAAGTAAGCTGGTGCTTTTGCCAAGACATAAGCGGCAAAAAACAACGGGATCAAGATCAAAGTCTTAGGTGAAGCAAGGAGTTCAGGAATATTGATCTTAGCTCCTGTTAAAATGAAAAAGAACGGGATAAAAACACCATAGCCGATCGCATCGAGTTTTTCTTGGGTACTATGTGCTGGTTGGAGCAATTTGATCACGATCCCGGCGATAAAGGCTCCTAAGATATCTTCGGCACCAACAGATTCAGCTAAGACAACTAAGGTAGTAATGACTAACAACGCCAAGCGGATATCGATCTGAGTCGTAGATTTGTTGATCTCATCTAGGGATGTGAAAAAACTGCGGAAGCGTTTGAAGAGCAGGGCCCCGACGATGAAAAGTAAAAAGATCAACCAAGCACTTTCACCTTTACCTGAGACAAAAGAACTATAGACCGTCAAACAAAGCAAAGGTACGACTTCACCTAAGACAGCGATCCAAAGCAAGGTTTGTCCAAGTGGTTTATTTAGTAATTCATTTTCCTTTAAAACAGCGATCACGACCCCTAAAGCAACGGTCGAAAATAAGATCGCAGCTAAGATAAAGTTGCTAAATAGACCAAAAAATTTAAAGAGCAAGGCTAAGGCTAGTGCCATTAGTAAGCTTCCCCCATAGGCAACAGCAGCGACTTGAACGGGTGAAGTCGAGGGCGCATTGGCGGCTTTTTTGCGTGCCAGTGGGGTAAGTGGTCCGTTATTTTTCTTGAAAATAGAAAAGTCGATCTCCATCCCACTCAAGAAAAGTAAGAAGATGACCCCGTAATTTGAAAGAAAGCTTAAGATACCTTCAGTTTGCACGAGGTCAAAGCCACTTTTGCCAAGCACGATCCCAACGAGTACTTCAGCCACAGCAGTCGGTAAAACACTGATCTTAAAGCGCTGTAAGACCATTGGTGTGATAAAAGCAGCAAACGTAACTATCAGTACAGAAACTGACATGAAATTTCCTCCTTAGAAAACGTTTGTTCTATTATACACAATCATTTCTCTAAGTTCAAAAACACGACAAAGAAAATTAGATATGCTACAATAGAATATCGAAAATTTGTTTGTGCGGAGGGTAAATAATGGCTGAAAGTATTAAGCAACAAGAACAACAACGCATGGATCGGGTAGTCGCTCAGATCAAGAAAGCGCAAAAAAAGGCGCAAAAAAATATCGCTACTGCTAAAAGCGATACGCAAGCGATCCAAGATGATTTCAAGAATAATCTCCGTATCAAGACGGGAACTTATTCGGGGATGATGGAGACCGCTTTGACTGTGCGCCAACAACAACAACAATTAGCCGAACGAGAAAATAACAAAACGCAAGCCGCCAAACGTTTAGATGTGCTCGAAAAGATGGAGCAAAAGCCATATTTTGCCCGGGTCGACATCAAAGAACAAGGTGAACAAAAGCAAGAAAAGCTTTATATCGGGTTGGCTTCATTTTCTGATGAAAAAGATCGCTTTTTAGTCTATGACTGGCGGGCACCGATCTCAAGTGTTTACTATGATGGCGGACTAGGAAAAGTTGAGTACACGACACCTGTCGGCAAGCGTGAAGTCGAACTCGAATTAAAACGCCAATTCATGGTCGAAGACGGTAAGATCGTAACGTTATTTGATACGGATGAGACTGTGGGTGATCAGATGTTGTTAGAGGTTTTAGATGAAGGGTCCGATACGAAGATGAAAAGTATCGTGACGACCATTCAAAAAGAACAAAATAAGATCATCCGCGATACTGACTCAGAATTGTTATTTGTTCAAGGGGCAGCTGGTTCAGGTAAGACCTCAGCTGTTTTACAACGAGTAGCGTATCTATTGTATCGCTATCGGGGCAATCTCAATTCTGGTCAAGTAGTGCTTTTTTCACCAAACCAGTTGTTCAATGACTATATCGACCAAGTTTTACCTGAATTAGGGGAACAAAATATGGTGCAGATGACTTATCATCAATTCACCAATCGGCGTTTACCAAAAGTTCGAGTCGAAACACTCAAAGAACGTTTTGAAGAAGAAAACCAAGGTATCGACCAAAAGATCAAGGCGGTCAAGGATAGTTTGAAATTTTTCAAAGTTGCGACAGCTTACAGTAATTACCTTGAAAAAAATGGCATGCGTTTCAAAAACATCATGCACAATGGTGAAATTTTCTTCTCTAAAAAAGAGATCAGAGATATCTACTATAGCTTTAATGAAAATTATCATCTAGGAAATCGTTTGAGTGCGACTAAGGAAGCCTTGATCAAGCGACTAAATTCTAAAGTTGCTCAAGCAGCAAAAACTGATGAAGTCCAAAAAGCGGTCCAAGATCTTTCACAACAACAATTAAATGAGCTGTATGGCGATCGGCCGCGGAATTTTGAAAATGGCGATAAAGAACTGAATTTCTTAGCGCGCCAATATGTCATGCAAGACTATAAAAAGATCCAAGTGGCGATCATGAGAAATCGCTTCTTAAATATCAATGCGCAATATGTGCATTTCTTACGTAGTGTGCCAGAAATGCTAGAGCTAAGTGAGTTTGAGCTGACTAAAACAGCGTGGGAAGCAGGTATTGAAAAGACGATCAGCATGCTTAAGCAACGCCGTTTATCTTTGACCGATGTAACGCCATATCTTTATTTATATGACCGGATCACGGGTAAAAAGGGCGAACGTGATATCAAGCATGTCTTTATCGATGAGATCCAAGACTATACGGCCTTTCAATTAGCGTATCTCAAAGCTGAATTTCCACGGGCTAAATTTACAATGCTCGGCGATCTGAACCAAGCGATCTTTACAAAGGAAAATAGTCATACGCTTTTGAGCGAGCTTGGCACAATGTTTCCAAAAGAAAAGACAAAAGTCGTGCAGTTGACGACTTCATATCGGTCGACTCAACAGATCACGGACTTTACGAAAGAAGTTTTAGTCAATGGTGAAAAAGTGACGGCTTTTGAACGCAATGGGAAGAAACCAACGATCATTGTTGACCAGGACAAAGCCGCTTTAGTGAACGATGTTGTGGATATTTTAGCTAAAAATGATGCTGCTAAACAAACGACAGCGATCATCGGGAAGAGTTTAGCAGAATGTGAAGCGCTCTTTAACTTATTACAAGCCAAAGGTGTCCAAACGACTTTGATCCGGACGGAAAATCAACGTTTAGTTCCTGGAACTTTGATCGTACCTTCTTATTTAGCTAAGGGGCTTGAATTTGATGCAGTCATCATGTGGAATGCTGATCAAAAAAATTATCATGATGAAAGCGAACGGCAACTGGTCTACACGATCTGTTCACGGGCGATGCATCAACTGGATATCTTGGCACTAAAAGAGTTATCCCCATTATTTGAGACTGTGGATAAAAATTTATATCATTTGATCAAACGTTGAGTTAAAAGCGGTGTTTCGTGATGAAACACCGCCTTTTTTGACGGAGAGATGATTTCAAGTTTATAGATAAAATTAAAAACTGATAAAAATTTAATGATAAAAACATTGTCTTCTAGGAGGCGGGGTGATATTATTGACTTATTAAAGTCATATTGGGGGCGAATTTATGGGGAAAACAGGGGATTTTTCTAAAAAGCAACTGCATTTATCGCTTGGAAGCTATTTTATTGGGAATTTTAGCAGTGGGATATTTAACTTTATTTTAAGTCTTTATGTCTTAAAAGTGACAGATTCGAGCTTTTCATTTTCATTGATCTTGATGTTAGGGCCGTTAGCGACTATCTTAGGAAGTCCGCTAGTTGGACAGATGGTAGATAGATATCCACATAAGAATATCGCATTAGGGGCACAACTTAGCAGTATTTTGATCGTAAGTTTAAGTATGTTGTTATTTACAAGGTTTCAAACGCCTCTTGGTAGCGTGATCATTGCAGGTACCCTAGCCTTTTGGTTGACATTATGTGATGATTTTCAAACGATCGCATATAAAGCCTCTACCTTGAACTTAGTGGCTAAGGATGATCATCAAAAGCTGATCGTAGGTGAACAAACGATCTCTGCTTTGATGATGTTAGTAGCTCCGATCTTAGGTGGTGTTTTATATCCGATATTTACACTGAGGCAGATAATGTTTTGCGAGATCGTTGGTGAAGCATTGGTCTTTTTTAGCTTGTTACGGTTAGATTTTAAGGCATTTGGAAGAGAAGCTAGGACCGATAAACAAGAAAATATATTATCAGGTATCGTTGCTGGAATGGGATATATCAAAGAAGATCGGCTACTGAGAACGCTACTTATTTTTGGAGTAGTGGCTAATCTAGTCTTGACCGCAGTAGAGGTAGGTGATCCGATAGTTTTAGTCAAAGATCTTGGTGTAAGTGCACATACCTATGGGTGGATCATGTCTAGTTTAGCTTTGGGGATGATCGTTGGTTCTGTTTTGATGGGAAATGTCAAAGTAGCGCAAGGAAAATGTCGTTTTACGGCAAAAGTCTCATTTTTGATGGTCATTTCTTTGTTAGCTATGGCGACCGTCCTTTTGTATAAAAGCACTTTACTTGTGAGTACAGTCTTTACGGTGAGTTTATTTTTGCTAGGGCTAGCGATCTGTTTAGCAAATGTTCCTTATGCACTACATATGCGCACTGAAGTAGCTATGGAAAAACAAGGTCGTATCAATGCTACCTCTGCTGCAATATTAGAACTAGCTTCTCCGCTAGGGCTGTTTTTCTTTGGTACCTTGTTTCAGTACTTAGCACCAGGAGCGATCTTCTTTTTGGCTAGCATAATTTTAGCTGGTGTTGGCTCATGGTTGTATGGTAATAAAAAGGAACACTGAGATCTTCAGCGTTCCTTTTTATTAACTTAAACTATCTAGTTTATTTTTTAGTAGTGGGGTAAGTTGCTCGACGAGTTGGCGATATGCCATCTCAGAGTAGTGCAGATCATCTGCTTGTAGTAGTTCTTTTGGATCTTTATCTTTGCAGAACTCAAACCAATCTAAGGCTGGGATCTTAAATTCATTGGCGACTGTCAAAGTCTCTTTAGCATACTGCTCCATCTTAGAAAGCGGGCGCAGATTGGCTCGTGTTGGTCCTGCGATCCCAGGCGTTACTAAAAGACATTTGTTAGGGCTGATGCAAGTCAGCATATAAGCTAAATTGTTGTGGTAATTAGCTAAGAAGACATCTTTACTGGAAACATCATTGGTGCCAAAGAAGATCACTACGATATCGGGGACTTCATTTAAGACATCCTCGCGTAGCCTTTTGCAGGCATTACGTGTTTGATCGCCGGGTAAACCACGGTTGATGAACTCAACATCAGGGAATTTATCTTCTAAAAGTCGGGTAAAGATGGGGCTAGGATGACCATCAACTACGCCTGCTGTTAAACTATCACCGAATAATACTACTTTAGTCATGTTTCCGCTTCCTTTATTGGTAAATTTATATAAAATCCGTGCTATAATTGTCTATTATAAGATAGAAAAGCTATACAAGGAAATAATACGCATGGAAAATCAAATAAATTACTATAAGATCTCACGCAAAGAGTGGAGTGGCTTTTATAAAGACCATATCACACCCTTGACTGAGGCTGAACTGCAAAAGATAAAATCGTTAAATGACCGTATTTCGACCACAGATGTGGCTGATATATACATGCCGTTGATCCATTTGCTCAAGATGTTTGTGACTACTCATCAAAAGCTCCAAGATGATCAGGCGAATTTTTTAGGGATACGCCCGCACAAAGTCCCCTTTATCTTAGGGATCGCAGGCTCAGTAGCAGTAGGTAAAAGTACAACGGCCCGTTTGTTAAAGACGTTACTCAGCGAAGTTTATCCTGCTAAAAAAGTTGAATTGATCACAACGGATGGCTTTTTATACTCCAATAAGGTGCTAAAGAAAAAAGGCTTGATGAATCGTAAGGGCTTTCCTGAAAGCTATGACATGGAGCGGTTGATCAGTTTCATCAATGATGTTAAAAATAATTTGCCCGCTAAGGCACCAGTCTATTCACATGAGGTCTACGATATCATTTCGGGTGAATATGAAGAGATCGCATCGCCTGATATTTTGATCGTTGAGGGGATCAACGTTTTGCAACTGCCAAGTAAGCAAAAGATCTATGTGAGTGATTTCTTTGATCTTTCTATTTATGTCGATGCTAAAGAAGAAGATATCAAGCAGTGGTATTTGGAACGCTTCGGGTTGCTGTTAGATACCGCATTTAAAGATCCTAAGAATTATTACTATCCTTATACTTTAGGCGATCGTAAAAAAGCATTTGAGATGGCAGCTAAAGTCTGGGATGAGATCGATCACCCTAATCTGCACGATTATATCTTACCCACTAGAAATCGTGCCGACCTGATCATCGTTAAAGGGAAAAATCATTTGATAAATGAGTTGATGTTACGCAAATACTAGTACTGGTTCATTCGGATTCTAGCTAAAATTTAATTAAATTCATGAAAAATGTACGTGAAAAACGATTGACCCAGCTTAACTCAATGAGTACAATGTAAGATAATACATGCAAAAATTTTATGATGAGGTGAATATCTTGGCTAATGTTGACATGCAAGCTTTTGACAAGATCATTGTATTGGACTTTGGGAGCCAATATAACCAATTGATCACTCGTCGGATCCGTGAATTCGGGATCTATTCTGAATTATTATCACACAAGATCACGGCTGAAGAGATCAAACGAATGGCACCTAAGGGAATTATTTTCTCTGGTGGTCCAAACAGTGTCTACGATGAGGGAGCATTTAAAGTCGATCCTGAGATCTTTGATTTAGGGATCCCAGTACTTGGTATCTGCTATGGGATGCAACTTATGACGCAAGAACTTGGGGGCAAAGTCGAAGCTGCTGATAATAAAGAATACGGCAAAGCAGAGATCGCAGTAGCGGATGCTGATGCAGTGATGTTCAAAGATCTACCTAAGGAACAAACAGTATGGATGAGTCATGGTGACTTGGTGACAGAAGTTCCAGCTGGATTTGAAGTTACAGCAACAAGTGCAAACTGCCCAATTTCAGCAATGGCTAACACAGCCAAGAATTTCTATGCATTACAATTCCACCCCGAAGTACGCAACAGTGAATACGGTAATGATATCTTGCGTCACTTTGCGTTTGATGTTTGTGGTGCTCGTGATAACTGGTCAATGGAAGACTTTATCGACATGCAGATCGCTAAGATCAGGGAACAAGTCGGTGATCGTAAAGTCTTGCTTGGTCTTTCTGGTGGGGTCGATTCTTCTGTTGTTGGGGTCTTGTTACACAAAGCGATCGGTGACCAGTTGACTTCGATCTTTGTTGATCATGGCTTGTTGCGTAAAGGTGAAGCTGAACAAGTTATGGAAAGCTTAGGTGGAAAATTTGGCTTAAACATCATTAAAGTTGATGCTAAAGAACGTTTTATGGATAAATTAGCTGGCGTTTCTGATCCGGAACAAAAGCGCAAGATCATCGGTAATGAATTTATTCGTGTCTTTGATGATGAAGCAACTAAACTCAAGGGTATCGATTTCTTAGCTCAGGGAACTCTTTATACTGACGTGATCGAATCAGGTACTGATACAGCTCAAACGATCAAATCCCACCATAACGTTGGTGGTTTGCCAGAAGATATGCAATTCGAATTGATCGAACCATTGAACACACTATTCAAAGATGAAGTCCGCGAATTAGGTGAAAAATTAGGCATGCCACACGAACTTGTTTGGCGTCAACCATTCCCAGGTCCAGGTCTTGGGATCCGTGTTATTGGTGAGATCACCGAAGAAAAATTACAGATCGTGCGTGATTCTGATCTCATCTTACGTGAAGAGATCGCAAAACACGGTCTCGATAAAGAGATCTGGCAATATTTCACAGTGTTACCAGGGATCCGTTCTGTGGGTGTGATGGGTGATGGTCGGACTTATGACTATACAGTCGGTATCCGTGCCGTGACTTCGATCGATGGGATGACGGCTGATTTTGCGAAGATCCCATGGGATGTATTACAAGAGATCTCAGTGCGGATCGTAAACGAAGTGGCTCACGTCAACCGCGCCGTCTATGACATCACTTCTAAGCCACCAGCAACGATCGAATGGGAGTAAATCCTGTGAAATTTTATAAAGACTAATGAACTGAAAGACGCTAAGTTGTACTGAGTTATTATTTTATGACCCGCTTTTTCTAAGTTTAGTCGAGATTTAGGTACTAAAAAAGTACTAAAGTTAGTGTTTCTTTAACTTTAGTACTTTTCTGTTATATAGGCATAAAATGCGTGGCTAATTGTATATTATATTTAATTGAGTTAGAAACGAGGTACACAAATGAAATACCAGGAAATAATAAATAAAAATTTTGAACATATGAGTGATGAAGGTGCTATCATTCTACAAGGCGATTCAATGGAATTAATGAAACATATGGAATCAAATTCAATTGACCTTATCTTTGCCGATGAACCTTATAACATCGGTAAAGATTTCGGAAATAATAAAGATATTTGGAATACAAAAGATGATTATATTTCTTGGAATAAAGCATGGATTTCCGAAGCTATGCGAATTTTAAAAGATAATGGGACATTCTATTTGATGACAGCAACTCAGTTCATGCCCTATATAGACGTTTTTATACAGGAAAACTACCACGTTTTAAGCAGAATAATTTGGTCTTACGATAGTTCAGGAGTTCAATCCAAGAAAATGTATGGTTCTCTTTATGAACCAATTTTGATGTTCACGAAAAATGCAAAAAGCAAAATAACCTTCAACGGACAAGATATATTGGTTGAAGCTAAAACAGGAGCAAAACGAGGGCTAATTGACTACCGGAAAAATCCACCAGCACCATATAATTCCACTAAAGTTCCCGGGAATGTGTGGGACTTTCCTAGAGTTAGATTCAAAATGGATGAATACGAAAATCACCCTACTCAGAAACCTGAATCTCTGTTAGAAAGAATTATAAAAGCTTCTTCAAATGAAGGTGATATAGTATTTGATCCATTTGGAGGTAGTTTTACTACTGCTGCAGTTTCAAAAAGACTAAAAAGAAATACTATTTCTATTGATTTAAATCCTGATTATTATAAAATTGGACTTCGTCGTCTTGGACTCACAAACGTTTATAATGGCGAAAATATAGAAAAAATCAAGAAGAGAAAGACAAAAAACAAATCAAAAAAAGATCATTATAATCAAGTGAGTCTTTTCTAAGATAGAGGAGTTTTCTTAAATGGCAAAAAAGATTGAAACGTATATAAAAAATATTTTGAAAAATGCTTATGGAGATAATTGGGAACAATATTTTAATGACTCCCCTCTTATTCAATATTTAAACTTGAAAAGTGGAGCTATTCATGGTAATTCAAAAACTCGGAAAGCTTTAGCAAATTGGTACGCAATCTATTCAATTTTAACGTTTTATAAAAATGCTGGTTTCATCAATAATAGAGATAAATACTCTACCTTCGGTGGTTTTCCATATTCAAAATTATTTGAATTTCAACGTCAACAATATGGTGGAGCCAAACTTCAAAATCATGGGTTTAATTCTCGTACTAATGATGAATTTGCCAATAAAATCAGTAAAGATATTGCTCGTCCACTTATAGTAAAAGATAAAGGGAGTTATCTAATCCATCCCGACTTCTTGTATGTTCATGATGAAGATATAACTGAAGTAGTTTTAGAAATCATTGAAGAATACAAGAACATTCTACGGGCAAAAGATCACTCCTTCATGCAGATTCTTGAAGAATTAAAAGATGAAGATAATGACTTCGGAAAAAAAGAAAAAATAAAGCTATTATTAAGCGACGACTCAGAAGCGCGTATTTTTGAAATAATATCATACGCAATTTTAGAGACTCATTATAGAAATCAAACTATTTTTATTGGTAAGACACGGTCAGAAATAACTGAAAAATGTTTAGAACTTTTTAAAACAGGTCGAACAAATGCTAATGATGGTGGTATAGATTTCGTTATGAGACCTATCGGACGATTTTTCCAAGTTACTGAAGTTGATACTTACGATAAATATTTCCTTGATATAGATAAAGTAAATCATTTTCCACTCACTTTTGTTGTAAAAACACACACTGACTCCTCAATAATCAAAAAAGAATTATTGGATTATGGTACAAAGAAATCAGGTGGCTTAAAGCTTCTTGAAACTTCTTATCATTCAGCCATAGAAGAAGTAATTACCATCAATGAATTAATCAAATGGTTGGATGATTTAAATGATAAAGATTTAACTTTCTTAATTGAGGAAATAGATAGGTATTTTCGAGTTGAAATGAATATTGAAGAGTAAAAATTTTTATTCAACATTCACGAAAGATAAAAAAAGAAACCATCAAATTGCTATAATACGGCACTGGGGTCCGTCAAGTATACAGTTTAGATTATCATATCGTTTTAAAAAGAGCTTCCAATTA
>Ga0137306_100515_pt1 | contig 53580 bp, 55 predicted proteins | sample Inofroosms_March_FD_97187 | JGI IMG/M metagenome (GOLD analysis project Ga0137306, IMG submission 97187) | Mouse cecal microbial communities from Vienna, Austria - N-Acetylneuraminic and N-Acetylglucosamine D2O microcosms_March | ecosystem: Host-associated > Mammals > Digestive system > Large...
ATTTATTAACATGGATTTTTGTAACGCCCTTCTATGTACCGGAAGCGCCAAACGCTTCCGGTGAGCTTTTAGCGCACAGTAAAGGTTGCGCACTGTGTATGCTCGGCCCGGCTGGCTCCATCGCCACAAACATCGATATGCTCCGCCTGGCAGTGACGCCCTTCATTATAAATACAATTCACGGCCTCACAGTCCACTTCCAGACGGCTTTCCGGGGTCTTAAAAATATTCTTAAAAGCGCCTTCCCGATTCTCATCAAAACTACCGCAGCAGGTTCCTTCCCGCTCTTTTGCTCCCTGTCCGTCTACAATAATCGCCTGCTTACAACAGCAGTTGTCCGCATTATGCAGACAGTTTGTTACTGTACAATCCAGCTTGGTCATAATAAATGCATACCTCCTTCATAAGATGATGTTGCTCCAGCCTTCTTCTGCCAAAGCGCAGTCAAAAATCGATATCATCCAATATCAAGATTAGTATGCATTTATTTTTTTAATCTATACATCTCTTACTTTTTTATTTGTATTTCTCGGATTTCTTTTTTGGCAATTTCATCCTTTATTGCCACAATAAATTCTTCAAGGAGTTTCTGCCCTTCGTCCCCCAAAAACCGGCTGCGCACAGCCACCAGACCTTCTTCCTCCTCCTTCTGGCCTACCACCAGCATATACGGAATCTTCTGCATCTGAGCTTCCCGAATTTTATATCCAATCTTCTCAGAACGCATATCCAGCTCTGTCCGGATTCCTGCCTCTTCCAGTTTTTCTGTCACCTGTTTTGCATAATCCATAAATTTATCTGAGATCGGCAATACCTTCACCTGCACGGGAGCCAGCCAAGTGGGGAATGCTCCTGCAAAATGCTCAATCAAAATCCCGATAAACCGCTCAATGGAACCGAACGCTACCCGATGAATCATGATTGGACGATGTTTCTCACCATCTGCCCCAATATATTCCAGATCAAACCGCTGAGGCATCTGGAAATCCAACTGAATCGTTCCACACTGCCAGGTTCTGCCAATCGCATCTACCAGATGGAAGTCAATCTTCGGTCCATAGAAAGCGCCGTCCCCCTCATTGACTACATAGTCCAGTCCCAACTCGCTAAGAGCTCCACGAAGCCCCTCGGTTGCCATCTCCCAATCCTCGTCACTGCCCATACTGTCTTCCGGACGGGTAGACAACTCCACATGATATTGGAAACCAAACAGTTTATAGACGGAATCAATCAGTCTAGCCACTCCCATAATCTCTTCCTTAATTTGTTCCGGCATCATAAAGATGTGCGCGTCATCCTGAGTAAAACAACGCACTCGCATAAGGCCATGCAGCTGTCCAGATTTTTCATGACGATGTACCAGACCCAGCTCACCTGCCCGCAGAGGCAAATCGCGATAAGAACGTGGTTCTGAGGCATATACTAGCATTCCTCCTGGGCAATTCATCGGTTTAACAGCAAAATCCTGTTCATCGATCACCGTGGTATACATATTATTCTTATAGTGATCCCAATGACCAGAATTCTCCCACAAACTGCGATTTAAAATGATCGGAGTGGCAATCTCCACATACCCCGCCTTTTTATGAATCTCCCGCCAGTATTCCAACAGGGTATTCTTCAGTACCATACCTTTTGGCAGGAAAAACGGAAAACCTGGTCCTGCCTCATGCATCATAAACAACCCCAGTTCCCGGCCCAGCTTTCGGTGATCTCGCTTTTTTGCCTCCTCCATCATCGTAAGGTAAGCTTCCAGTTCCTCTTTCTTGGAAAACGCTGTGGCATAAAGACGCGTCAGCATCTTATTGTGTTCGTCTCCTCTCCAGTACGCGCCGGCAATACTGGTCAGTTTATAAGCTTTTCCCACATCTTTTGTGCTCATCAGATGTGGTCCGGCGCACAGATCGGTAAATTCTCCCTGTTTATAAAAGCTGATTTCCTCGCCTTCTGGTAAATCCTCAATCAACTCCACCTTATATGGCTCCGCCTTCTCTTTCATGAAGGCAATCGCCTTCTCACGAGGCAGAGTAAAACGCTCAATCGGTAAAGCTTCCTTGACGATCTTTTTCATCTCGGCTTCGATTTTCTCCATATCCTCTGCCACAATCGGCTCTGCAAAATCAATATCATAATAAAAACCATCGGCAATCGACGGACCAATCGCCAACTTTGCTTCTGGATACAAGCGCTTGATTGCCTGTGCCATCACATGACTGGCCGAATGACGCAACGCTGCTAATCCTTTTTCATCTTTTGCTGTCAAAATATTGAGCGTGCAGTCTTTGTCCAAAATCGTTCGCAAATCTACCGCCTCTCCATCTACCTCTCCCACACAAGCCATCCGGCCGAGTCCCTCGCTTAAGTCCCGTGCCACTTCCAGAATTGAAACGGGTTGTGTATATTCCTTTACACTTCCATCCTTCAGAGTAATCCTCATGACTTCTCTCCTTTTCTTCTATAATTCCATTCATTATACGTATAAAAACGTCCCCTGTCAGGAGCAAAATACTCCGGACAGGGGACGATCACGTTTCACGATCGCGGTTCCACCCCGCTTGCTGTTCCTTCGATCACCGGCCTTCTTCTTATCCGGCGACTCTTTCTTTACAGCCACTTCTTTCTGACGATAACGGCGTCACCGGATCCGATTAAGGATCACTCCGAGCTGGTCTTTACCTGTCTCCTCCGCAAGCTGCTCACACCCACCACAGCCCTCTCTGCAACGTTCTCCACAGGCTACTGTTCTCATCTGCGTATTCTTCTATTTACTTTGAATCCGATTATACCACAGACAAGATATTTGTCAAGGAATCTTTTTTACTCTCCCAGCATCTGATTCAACGTCCTTATCCCTTCCAGACAGCTCAGCTCTTCCCCATTCATTCCATAAAGCTGACCATCCTGAACAAAATTATAAACACAAATATTGTCCAACCATAACTCATCGGTGGCTCGAAACTGCACCGTCCCATATTCCAGCTTTCCAAAATTCAAATCAAACGTTCCTTTTCCATCCACGATCACTTCTTCCGTCCGCGAGCCCAATGTAATAAAAAGTCGCACTGGAAAATTACTGTCTGCCGTAAAACGCACATGATTGTCCCGTTCTATCTTTTGAGAAATCCAATATCCAATTTCCTGAGAAATACTTCCTCCGTTTTCCAGTCTCATCTGATGACTGCCGTCTTTCTCCATTACCCTGCCCCGGCTACTCTCCCATCCTTTGTCCCCCAAAGCAAACTGACTGTTATAAATCGGATTATTGGCATAATTTCGGTAACTCCATACCGCATATCCATTGGTATATTTGTTTAACAATGGCAAAAGCCCCACCAGATAGGCATTGCGCTCCGCCTCTATCAGTCTGGCATTCCGCTCAAATCCCGGCGTTATATCCATATAGAGCAGCTGATCAATATAAAGCGGTTTTCCTCCATTATACGCTTGTACCAAATACAACTGTTGTTCCATCATCGAAAGGGCTTCTGCCGCCGTAAGTACCCGATCCTGCCCATATCCCATAGACACACTGTACATCAAAGCGGAATAAGAAGCCTCTCCACAAGGAAAAGTCCGAAAATGTTCTGCTCCCACCATAGAGCCATCCCGACCTATTACGGGATCCACATCCAGACGCACCTCCATCGAAAGATTCGGAAATACTTGTTGCGCCTCAGCCAAAAGTTCTATCAAATACTCGTCATAAAACTCATAAAATAATAGATACGCCTGACTATCCCGCCGGGGAATGCCAATGGACATAAAATCATGGATCTGCTCTTCTGTCGCATAATATTCCTGCACCTGCTCCAACGAATAATGTTCCTGCAAATAATCCTGAAAACCAATTCTCTTTGCCTCTCTCACACCTGTTGTTTTCCCGGCATATAGACCAGGTGCATCCTCTGTATAATTCCAGAAATCTTCCCAGGTAATAAAACCTCCGGCAAAATTATCATAGCCAGACACCGATTGATACAGCTTTTCCACATAAGCTAGCCACGCAGAACGCAGTCCCTCATTCCCCAACATTCTTCGAAACCGCATGGTTGGCTGCTCTCTGCCATAGTGATCCCAGGTATAACTAACCCGCAACATCACCTGCAATCCCTGTACTTGCGCCGCCTGCATTACCCGATCCAACTTTTCAAATGCGTAATTGTTGTAATAAACAGGTTCCGTCTCTGGCTGAAATTCTCTCCAGGGGATAACCAACACAATGCTGTTAAAGCCATCTGCCGCAATTTGTGCCAGCTCTTCTTCCATATGATCGCTTTCTGTATTCCAAAAATTAATCACCCAGGCATCTGACACATAAGTCACCGATTTCAATTGTCCCGACGATGCTACCGTCTCCTGCACCGGAAAAACTATTGTGAATATCAGCATTGCCATCACAAATACCCATGATTTTGTTCTCATAATCCATTCCGTCTTTCGTCAATTTTATCAATACCTATTCTGGCAGTTTGCCAGAAAACAAATATCCCAGTTTCTTTTCCTGATTATAAAGTCGGGAAAAGAAACCAGGATAATATCCTTACCATAATTCCAATTCATCTTCTGTCAGCACCCGATCTACCTGAGATTTAATATTTTCCTCTGTGGCTGGTAGATAACCTTCCAGAATATTGTTCCCTCTCGTCTGCTGTGCCTCAATCTGAAACAGATCCCAGTCCTCCTTATCTTCTTGCTGTCCATTGACCCGATATATGGGACCACCCCAGTCATCCAGCTCCATCACAAAGCTCCATACGCACTCGAAATCAGCGCTCTGATCCTTCATCTGGAACAGACGGAAATCTCCATTGGACTCCACAATTTCCAGCCACATGGTCTCTCCTTTCGGATCCCGATAAAGAGAACCGCGAGTCTCTTCCCCGGATGCCTCATCAAATTCCGCCGAAAGCAAAAGCTCTTCCTCATCCGGATCCCAGATGGCAATTTCTATCGGGCTTTTGCTGCTATCCGTCCCTTCCATCACCACCAAATCCGGATATTCATCCAGATTCAAATCCGTCAGCATAAAATAAAATTGCCGCGCATCAGCCTCCCCGGAAGCGGCTGCCTGAGCTTTCTTACTAGACTTTTTTTTCTTTGTTGCTTTCTTCAACCCGGATTTTATCGCCTTGCGATAAGTATCATACCGCTCGACCTGCAATCCGTCCGGCCCCACATATTTGTCATCCTTGGTAAAGGCATTAAAGCACATAGCGCCATCTTCACCCATGTAGTATTTATTTCCACTGTCCTCGTCCTTTACCCAGCCAGTCTTCATGCGCCCTCTGGCATCCACATAATAAATCTTTCCGTTATCCTCGATCCATTCGTCCTCCACCGGCTCACCGGGAGATTCACAGTAAGTCCAATACTTTCCATTTTCTGACAATTCCCATTCTCCTGCCATAGCCGGAAAAGCTCCTGCCAGCAAAGCTATAAGAATTCCCAGAACCGCAGATGTGCATATTTTCAACGTGCACTCCACCTTTCCATCCAAAAGCTTAATCTTCGTTATTCTTTAAATTCTCCTCAAACCGTTCCAGCAGCCGATCGATTACATGTACCAGATTGCCGATCTCCGGTTTCGTCAGCTGCTCATCCGCCCCCAGTTGCTCACCTTTGATCCGCATCTGATCGTCGATCAGTGAAGAGAAAATCACTACAGGTAAAAGCTTCAGCCTTGAATCATCCTTGACCAGTTTTGTCAGGCGATGGCCATCCATCTTTGGCATCTCAATATCTGTAATAATCAGGTTCACTTTTTCATACAGGTCGGAATCACCTGAAATTGAGTGCAGATAATCCCAGGCTTCCTGGCCATTATTAAAATTCTTCACATTGGTAAAGCCAGCCCGCTCCAGTGCTTCATCAATCATTTTCTGCAGCAAAATGGAATCCTCCGCGATAACCAGCGGCTTGGTACAGATTGGACGATCTCCCATCTGATCCACCTCTGAGAGCTGAATCGTAGTCTCCGGAGCAATCTCTGCCACAATCTTCTCAAAATCAAGAATCGTCACCAACTCTTTTCCACACTGAGCAATCCCTGTGGCTACCCCCTCTTCGCCATGAGTCAAAGTCTTATCCGGCTTCTGAATATCATTCCAAGAGATCCGACTGATGCCTTCAATGCTTTGCACGCGGAAAGCTACTGTCATCTTGTTGAAATTGGTAACAATAAACAGATCCCGGGACTGATGCTCCAGACGCTCGTCCGTCAGGTAGTATCCAAGGTCAATTACCGTGATCAGAGTATCCCGGGGTTTAAAGATCCCTTCCACTGCCGGATGTGCATGTGGCATAACTTTAACCTTTGCCGCCATCATGATCTCTTTGACCTTTGCCACATTAATCCCGTAAAATTCCCCCTGGATTGTGAACTTCATAATCTCGATTTCATTGGTTCCCGACTCTAACAGGATCCCCTCTTTTTCTTTTTCCATTTTCCTGCACTCCTCTCTTAAACACGTGTTTTAACCATCCCTTACAGACGCTTCTCCGGTTTGCCCACGGTACGGATAAACACCTCTCCGGTATCCACATTCAGTACCATCGTCCGCGCATAAGCACCGCCGGTATCCTCTGCCGATATCCGCATCCTTTCCTCCGCCAAAATTTTCTTCACCATTGCCGCATTGCGCTGTCCGATGTTGCCAAAATCCGAATTTCCCTTAAGGTCGAACATTTTGGCTCCCCCGGCAATCTTTACGATGGTCCTGCTCTTAACCATGCCAAAGGCGGAAAGCTTGCGAATCGTCTCTCGAATTCCACAATCCGCATACTTAAATACCTTAGGATCATTAGAATCATTTCTACTTGGCAGCATAATGTGCAAAAGCCCGCCCAGCTTAATTCCAGGGTCGTAGAAGGTAATCCCAATACAGGAACCTAATGCGTAAGTAATCACGGTACCTCCGCCCCTGGTGAACTTCATATCACCGATTCCTACCTTCAAGTCCTTTTCCAGCATTATAAAACTCCTAATTTCTCTAATATATTATTCAGGGAGTCGATATCTGGAAGCATTAACAATCCATCGGATAACTTCGTCCCGTCCATAATAAATTCTGCATTGATATACATCAGTTTATCTGTCTCATATCCATATTCTGCAATGGGAACCGTCAAAATCCCTCCCAGCATATTTACGGTTGAACCTGGAACTGATAAGTCAATCTCCACGCCAACCAATTGTGCAAACGCATTCACATAAGAGCAGATAATGATATTTCCCACTTCTTCCAGTGCGGAATAATCTAATTCATCCATCTCCTGAAACGATTCATAGCTTCTGCCGATCAGTTTCTCCAGCACTACATTGGCCAAATCTAACTTAAAGACAAAAAGCATCAATCCCTCGACCTGGTTGGACATCCTTACTAATGTGGCCGCCACTAATTCCTCAATATCACCCATTCGATCCACGGTCTCTTCATAGCCGAGAACACTGACCTCCGGAATTGAAATCCGGATCTCTTTCTGTAAAAGCTTCGAAAGGGCTGTCGCAGCATGGCTAGTACCGATACTGCTGATTTCCTTCATTACATCCAGTTCCTGAAGATTCATATCCTCATAACTTCTCAGTCTCTTAGTCACCTCATGACCTCCTGTCCGTCTCTGTTACCCTCGCAGGGAATTAATCGTTGTTTCGATCTCATCCGATGTGGTCACCATTTTAAGTGCATAGGAATATGCCCGCTGACACTCAATCATCCGCACCATTTCTTTGGAAAGATTCGTTCCCGAATGCTCCAGAGCACGGGGCACAATCTTTGCCCGTTCCATCACTACAGGCTCCATTCCAGCCGGCGCTGCGTATTCATTATCCCCAATGCTTATCAAATGACTAGGATTCGAAAAGGTATATGCACTGACGCGAGGCTCATCTTCGTCTTCTTCCTCGTCATCATCCGCCTCTTCCGGCTCGTAATCTTCCTCCAACCTTGCCAGAAGATCCTCAATGTCAGGTACCTCTGCTTCCAAAGGCTCCCCATTTTGATCCAGAACCAACTTACCGTTATCTGTGGTCAGATAAAATTTATCCTCCCATTGCCCCCGATGAAAGCTTCCGTTCCGGGTGTAAGTAATCTCGCCAGTAGTCGGATCCTGCACCATAAAGAAAGCGTTCTCCTCTGCAATGGCAAAGTCTAGAGGACTATTTGTAGTTCCCATTGATGCCACATCATAAGTGGTATAGGTCCGCTGCAACCGTACACCATTTCCTGACATTAGATTTGTAACCGCAGTCTCAGAATCATTCAGATTATAATTCAATAAATCAGAAAAAGCAGCTGTCTTGGGTTTAAAGCCGTTATTGTTGATATTTGCCAAGTTATTGGCAATCACACTCATCTTTGCCATACAACTCCCGGCTCCCAGGGCACCTGTATAAAATGACTGATACATAAAATATCTCCTCCCTTACCCTTACAGTCTTCCAATATCGGTAGCAGCCTTACTCAAAATCTGGTCATACATCTTGAGCACCTGAGCAGCGCTTTGGAGCGCCCGTTGTGACGACATCATGGAAACCATCTCCTCCACCATGTCTACATTTGACTTCTCTAAAACTTTCCACAACATAGATGGTGACTCCACCTGTTGCGGCTCCTGTTCTGTGGAGAATACACCATAATCTTCTTTATGTAACTGCTCATAGTCCTCAAAATCCACGACGCGGATCGTCCCTATTTCCTCAGTCTCCACACTATATTCTTCATCTCCAGAACCACCACTCGATATCGTAACCTGAATATTTCCTTTGTTGTCCACCGTAAAATTCTCGTTGTTAATCTGAATCGGCTGACCGTCCGTGCTCTGAACTCTCCCCAGGCCATCTAAAGCCAGATAACCTTCATTATCTACATGAAACGATCCATTGCGGGTGTAACGGACTCCCATTGGCGTCTCAATGCAAAAGAATCCCGGACTCGTCAATGCAAAATCAAAAATGCCGTCTGTTAAATCAAAACTCCCCTGTTCAAAATTGACATGCGTCTGATCTGCCGCCCGTATCTTGGAGGTAGTGGCCAGAGGCTCTGCTCCTTCCTTATAGCGCTTTCCGGTTCGATATAGCATCTCCTCCTGAAACGTTGTGCTGACCATTTTATCTCGTTTATAACCGGGAGTCTGAATATTGACCATGTTATTACTGATCACATTCAAATTCCTGCTCTGGGTCAGCATTCCGGACGCCAGATTATAGAATCCCTGATACATGCCGTCTCCTCCTTCATAAAATCAATTGGCAATGGTAATGGTTCAATATCCTTTCATTACCGATAATTACTCATATATTCTTTTAGTTTCCGTATTGCTGAACTATGAATCTGAGAGATACGTGGTTCACTGACATTCAGAATCTGAGCAATTTGCCCCATATTCAGCTCCTCCACATAATACAATGAAACCACCAGCTTTTCTTTCTCTTTCAGACTTTCAATCGCTTCCGTCAGAACCTGGCGGGATTCTTCTTTCAGAAAAGCCTTTTCTGGCTGGGAATCGATATCCCCACTAGACAACTGTATCGACTGGTGATCCCCTTCATCATCCGTAATCATATCCAAGGACAATACATTCATCATTACACTCATTCGCTGCATTTTTCGATATTTACGAATATCCATCCCCATATGATCGGCAATATCTTCATCCGAAGGCGGGAAACCCAGAGTCCTTTCCAACTCTACACGGGCATTCTCCATCGCTTTTACCTGCTTGCGAAAGTCTCGGGGCATCCAATCATTCTTACGAACCAGATCAATAATCATCCCTCGGATTCTCCGGGAAATAAAAGTCTCAAACTTATTATCTCGCTCCGGGTCGTATCTGTCAATACCCTTCATGATAGCAATGACACCTTCATTAATAATATCTTCCATCTGCAGCGTACCTGCATAAACATTACGCATCTGCAAAGCAATCGTCTTCACAATGTAAAGATGGCGGAGAGTAAGTGCCTGCTTCACCTCCAGCTTTCCTTCCTTGCGGTACAGCTCCAGAAGCTCCTCATTCGTCTTCTCTTCTAGATAATCTGCCGGCATCCTCCCCATCACCTCCCTTACACCGGTCAGGCGCCTTTCCTTCCTGTGGTATCCAGAGTCAAGCTGCCTATTGACTGAATCTGCACATTATTTGAAATCTCATTAAAAGATAACACTCTGACATTGGGATAAAACTGGTCAATCAACCGATAAAAATGTACGCGCATAACCTGTGAAGTCAAAATAACCGGGCTTTGAGAAAGACCGCTAAACTTCTTCAACTGCACAGTGATTTGATTCACCAGACTCTGTAATACATCCGGGCTTAATGCTAGATAGTAACCACGCTCTCCTTTTGAGAGACAGCCTACCATCGTCCGCTCCAGCTCTGCATCCATGGTAATCACCTTCATGCTGCCATCTTCACAATACATACGAGTGATTGTGCGTTTCAAAGCGGCACGAATATTTTCAATCAGGGCATCCACATCTTTCGGCGGCATACCAGTATCCGAAATCGTCTCAATAATGGTTTCAATGATCGTCTCCAGATCCTTAATCGGTACCCCTTCTTTCAACAGGCTAGTAAGAATCTTTTGAAACAAACTATAACTAATCACATTCGGAAATGCTTCTTCAATCAATTCTGGCGAGGATTTGCGAATATTATCCACCAGATGAATCACTTCCTGACGAGTAATCAATTCATGCGCATGCTGCTTGACTACTTCTGACAAGTGAGTAACCAACACCGAAAGAGGATCGATCACCGTATAACCATAAATCTCTGCCATCTCTCGATCCTCTGGTCGGATCCAGCGGCTAGGAATTCCATATGCCGGTTCAATCGTTTCGATCCCATCGATCTCCTTTTCTGGATTCTCCGGCTCTAATGCCAGATAATAATCTACCAGAATTTCACCTTTGGCTACCTCTTCTCCCTTTATCTTAATGCAGTACTGATTTGTATTTAAACCAGAACTATCACGCAACCGGATAGAAGGAATAACAAATCCCATATCCTGAGCATATTGCCGACGGAAAATAATAATCCGGTTGATCAGCCGTCCTCCTACGGATTCATCTACTAAAGGAATCAGACTATAGCCGAATTCCATTTCAATCGCCTCCACAGAAAGCAAGGTATAGACATTGTTCACATCCTTGTAGTATTCTTCCTCGCTGACCGGCTTTGATGTCTCTTCCTCCGGGGTACCCTCGATAGGTTCCGGCTCTGCTCCCCGGGCCGCTGGCGCTCCAAAAGCTCCGGCCAACGCCATCCCCGGCTCGGCCTGGATCCGCCGTGACAAATAATAGCCACCAGCAATCAACCCTACTGAAATAATTACCAGCTGGATCACTGGCATCCCGGGAACGATTGTCAATACCGCAATCACGACACCACTGATCATAATCGCTGTTGGCTGCCCCATAAACTGTTTGGAAACATCTTCATTGAGGCTGCCTTCCGAAACCGCACGGGTTACAATCATACCCGTAGCCGTAGAAATCAACAAAGAGGGAATCTGTCCCACCAAGCCGTCACCGACCGTAGCGATGGAATAAGTGCTAAGTACCTCTGCTATGGTTCCTCCTCCCTGAACCATACCAATAATGCTGCCGCCAATCAAATTGATAGCGGTGGTAATCAGAGACATAATGGAATCGCCTTTTACAATCTTAGTGGCACCATCCATAGAACCATAGAAGTCTGCTTCTCTCTGAATCTTTTCACGCCGAAGTTTTGCCTGTTGTTCGTTAATCAGGCCGGAGTTCAAATCGGCATCAATGGCCATCTGTTTTCCTGGCATAGCATCCAGAGTAAACCTTGCAGCCACCTCAGACACGCGCTCTGCACCCTTTGTAATAACGATAAACTGCATCAATACAATGATCATATAGATAATCAGGCCGACTATCACATTTCCCTGCAAAACAAAATCACCAAAAGCTTTGATGATCTGCCCTGAGGAACCAGAATGAGAAAGAATATTTCGTGTAGTGGAAACATTGATCCCCAACCGGAATAAAGTCGTGATCAGAAGCAGCGACGGAAATATAGAAAACTCCAGCGGTTCGCGAATAGTCATTGTGGTTACTAAAATCATCATCGAAAGCGACATATTGATGATAATCGCCACATCCACCAGCGCCGCTGGCAGCGGTATAATCAATAACAGAACAACGGTAAGTACAAACAGCACCACCGAATAACTCAGTAACTTTTTCATGGTAACTCCATCCATCAAGAGTGATTGGTGTCAAATATTTATCGGAGCATATCTTCCCTATGGCCTTCCCGGTAAATGTATACCAGAATTTCTGCCACTGCTCCGTAAAACTCTGCCGGAATCTCTCGATCCAGCTCACAAGACGCATACAGCGCCCTGGCCAATGGCCGGTTTTCAATTACGAACACCCCGTGCTCTTCTCCGACCCGTATAATTCTCAATGCCAATTCATCCTGCCCCTTCGCGAGAACAACTGGCGCCCCGTTCTTTTCCGGATCGTATTTCAACGCCACCGCAAAATGAGTCGGGTTTCTAACAATCACATCTGCCTCAGGAACCTTCTGCATCATACGGCTCATAGCCATCTGACGTTGCAGTTTCCGGATTCTTCCTTTGATTTCCGGATTTCCTTCGGTCATTTTATATTCCTCTTTTACCTCTTGCTTTGTCATTTTCAGATTATTTTCATAATCCCATCTCTGATAAAGATAATCAAAAAACGCCACAACTGCAAAAGCAATGCAAACCTTTTCGACCAGCTCAAATACCAACTGCAGCATTCGGGCTGCGGACAACATCACCTGCATATCCAGCATTTGCGATATCTCCACCAAATCAGTCCGCAACAGATTATAAAGCAGTGCCATCAACAAGCTGATTTTGAGCAGATTCTTCACCAACTCTACCATCTTTTTGATTCCGAACATGCGCTTGATTCCGGTAATTGGATTCATCTTGCTGAACTTAGGCTGAAGCGACTGAAAACTGACATTAAAACGAGTCTGAACTCCATGTGCCAGAATTCCCAGCACTATCGATGCCAGCAAAATCGGCATGGAACATTTCAGCGCTGCTACCACCATATAAATAAAAATATGAGGTGAGGAACCTAAAGGATCCTCAGTCCCTACTTTTCGAAAAAAATAAACCATACAATCCCGTATGGTTTCATACAGGAACGGGAGACACAGCCTGAGCATACAAAATATACCGAACAGCATAACAACCGTCACCGCATCTCGACTCTGAAATACATTACCCTCCTTGCGGGCATCCTTCCGTCGTTTACTAGTTGGTTGCTCGGTCTTCTCCTGTCCGTTTGACTCCGCCAAGCTCACCACTCCCTTCTGTCAATCCGAAATCCGTTCACTCCTGTCTCAATGATTGAGATCATCCCATAAGCGCCAGCAGACGCTGCATATAGAGAAACATATTATCAATCATCACATACAACCGGGCTGACATGGGACTGAACAAATATACCAGCATCATCAATCCTACGATGATCTTAACCTGAAAATTAACTGCAAAAACATTGATCTGAGGAATCATCCTCATTAAAATTCCCACCGCTGCTTCCGTCACTAGCTCCATAGCCACTACCGGGAAAGCGAATTGAAATCCCATAACAATATTTGTACGAAAAATCTCCAGCATCAGCTCCGAAAGTTCCGGCCGTATCACGACCTCGCCAAAGGGGATTATCCTTGCCGAAGTAAAAAACAGAGCAATCAGACGTATGTGTCCATCCACAGCAAGAAAAATCATTGCCAAAAAAGCGTAGTACAAACCAGATGTAATCGTCATCTGCGTATTATATTGTGGATCATAAACCTGCGCCATAGAAAGGCCCATAATGTTATCCATGATTGCCGAAGCAAAACGAACAATAGCAAATGTCATCTCCATGGAGAAACCTAGCACAAAGCCTACCATCAGCTCTTTCACCAGCATGACTCCATATTCTAGCATATTTGCAGGTTGATGAGTGAGTGTCCCTCCCACCCCGGCATACATCATCAGGGAAAGTACAAAAATCAATGCTCCCTTGGCCATTCTGGGATAATTGGTTCTGCCCAGAATCGGATTGAAAACCACCGCTCCGCTCATCCGCATAAATACCAGAGTAAAAAGAATAAACATGATTCATCAACTCCCTATCAGGGACATCATTAACCTGGTAAAATCCTGCAACATTGCCAGAATCGTACTTCCCAAAAAACCCATCACTGCCAAAATCGAAAGGAACTTTGGCACAAAAGTCAAGGTCTGTTCATTGATTTGCGTCGCTGCCTGAAAAATAGCAATCAGCACACCCACCACCATACTGATCAACAAAAACGGCATTGTCAAGCGTACTGCCAGTTGAAAAGTATCATACATAATATCTAGAATCTCTAAATCTGACATGGCTACCTCTCTTCCTCACGACGCTAGTGAAAGCTCGTTACAATACTCTCAAACAACAACTCCCAGCCATTCACTGTCACAAAAAGCAAAAGCTTAAAGGGCAACGAAATCATTGCTGGCGGAAGCATTACCATTCCCATAGACATCAACGTTGTCGATACAATAATATCTACTAACAAAAATGGCAGATAAATCAAAAAACCTGCCAAAAACCCTGTCTTTAACTCGCTGGTCATAAAAGCTGGAACCACTACAGTCAATGGATAATCTTGGGGATTTTCCTGTACTGAGGTATTCGACAAGCGAAGAAAGGTCTCCATTGTATTGACCTCCGTATTCCGGAGCATAAAGTCCTTCAACGGCACTACCATCCGCTCTAGAGCTTCCTCCTGAGAAATCTCCTCCCTCAGGTATGGTTGATATGCCTCCTCATTGATTCGATCCAATACTGGACTCATAATATATAAAGTCAAAAAGAGAGCAATCCCTACCAATACCATGTTTGGTGGAGCCTGCTGAACACCCATTGCATTCCTGGCAAAGGATAAAATGATGATCGTCCTAGTAAAGGAAGTCATCATAATAACAATGGAGGGCAAGAGTGCCGCAAGAGTGAGCAGAATAATCAAATCTAAAACAGGGACGTTTCCGCCATTTAATTGTGTAAGAAGGTCATTCATCATTTTCCCTCCCATTTTTTTCAGAACGCCCAAGCTGTTTCTCAAAAAACTCTCTGAACGGGCGCTGCATACTCACAGGCATTCCCAGCGGCTGCTCTGTTTCAAACTCGCCCTCTACCTTTGATAAAAGCTGAATTCCCGCCTGACTGACACCAACCAGATAGTTATCTTCTCCCACCTGCAAAAGCAAAATTTTCTGGTTCTGCCCTACCTGGATATGCTCTAACACACTCATGCTGCCGGACTGGGAGGTTCTTCCCCACTGCTTTCCCAGCAGACGGCTACACCACCAGGCCATCACCAGCACCACGATAACGGTCAGCACTGCACGAAACAATGTCAATCCTTCCATCTTATAAGCTTTCCGGATTCAGTTCTCTTGTCACAATTTCTGTAACACGGATACCGAAATTGTCTTCCACCACCACGATATCTCCTTTAGCAATACACTGACCATTCACAAATAGATCTACCTGTTCTCCTGCCATCTTATCTAAAACAACCAATGTACCCTGCGTAAATTCCAAGATATCCTTAACTAATCGTTTGGTTCTTCCAATTTCTACCGACAATTCCAGAGGTACTTTCATCAGCATCTCCTGATTCGTCTTGTCCTCCTCTCCCTCTCCGGCAGAATCCTGAATCTGCGGAGACGTCAGAGGCCGGATAATCGAATTCCCCGCATTGGAGGAAGAAGAATCGGAAGAAGACGTCTTGGTTGTTTTCATCATCTCCATCATCTGCATCTGTGTCTGTTGCATCTGATTGAGAAGCTGAAGCATCATAGGATCCATTCCTGGAGAAGGATATGGATAATATGGCTGCTGCATTCCCTGCTGCGCAGCTGCCTGCATCGATGGATCGACCATCTGTGGCATTGGCTGAGGTTGCGGTGCTGGTTGCGGTTGTGGCACAGGCGCAACCACAGGTACTGGCTCGGGCTCTGGTGCCTGTACTGGCTCGGGTTCTGCTGCTTGTACTGGAGACTCAGGTTCCGAAACCATAGGCGGCTCGGGTTCCGGGGTCGGCTGTACCGATTCTGTGGATGGTTCTGGCTCCTTCGTCAAACCAAGAGAATCGGCAAAAGGCTCTAAAAGCCGTTTGGCCAGCTTTGTCGGCATGATGTTCATAAACTCACTATTGAGCTTATCTTCGATTTCCAGGCGGAAACGCACCACCACCATACCATCCGCTTCTATAAAATATTTATTCTTAAATTCCTCTGGTTCCCCGATCTCAAAAGACTTGGGTGTAGATATATTGACAATTGTTCCCAGAAACTCTGACAATGCTGTGGCCGAAGACCCCATCATTTGATTCATTACCTCACAGATGGCACTGATATACAGTTCATCCATCTCAAATTCTGCTTCTGGAATATCGCCTCCCATCATGGTGCTCACAATAATACGGATATCCTCCTTGCGAAACATCATGATGTTTTTGCCTTCCAAACCCTCTACATAATCAATTTCAACACCAATAGCCGGTTCCAGGCGCTTGAATTCGAATTCATCCTTCCTCTGGACCAGCACTACGGGTGTGGTAATATTCACTTTTGTGCCCAGCATCGTGGAAACTGCTGTCGCTGATGCGCCAAGGCTGATATTCATAATCTCGCCTATCGCATCCAGCTCCATCTCATTAAAGCTGCTAGCGCCCATTTTTCAATCTCCTTTTATCCAAATTTTTCAATGCGCGGAATATTATTTACCAATTTCCAGCGCCTTTTGCGCCATCAGCTTCATTGCATTCAAAGCCGTAACATTTGCCTCATAAGATCTGGTTGCCGACATACTGTCAACCGTCTCCTTCAGCAGATCCACATTTGGCATTGTCACAAAACCATTCTCATCCGCATCCGGATGACCCGGATTATATACCTGCTTCATCTCCCGGTCATCTTCGATAATCCCAGCTACACGGACTCCCGCGTTTCTGCCAGAAAATCCTTTTCCTGCAGACGCATTACGCAGCGCTTCCCGAAAGGATTTTGCTCCAAAACTTTCAAAGAGCACATCCTTTCTACGGTATGCGCCACCTCCCTCTGTCCTAGTGGTGTCAATATTAGCAATATTTTCTGCTGCGATGTCCATCCGGACACGTTGGGCGCTCAAAGCAGACGCACTGATATCAAATGAACTTAAAAAAGCCATTTCTTTTCCTCCTGACAGCAACTACTGTCCTAAAATGGTATTTACAGTCTGGACGATACGCTCGGCATTAAATGGTTTTACAATAAAGTCCTTTGCTCCGGACTTAATGGCATCCACCACCATTCCTTCCTGTCCCATAGCTGTACACATAACAATCTTGGCATTTGGATCATTCTCGCGAATTTTCTTAAGTGCTTGAAGGCCATCCATGTTAGGCATAGTAATATCCATAATTACCATATCCGGCTTTTCCTCGTCGTACTTCTTTACCGCCTCTGCCCCATCCTGCGCTTCTACAAAATTATCATACCCGCTTTTGGTCAGAGCATTCTTAACCATCATTCGCATAAATGCGGCATCATCCACCAACATAATCTTAGGCATTGTGTTCCCCTCTCTTTTTTAAATAATATATGATATAATTTTAAATATCAACCTAGCATAATGTCAACAGAAAAATTGCTGATTATCCATTAAAAACACGCGTTTCTTCTGTAGCCGCCACTTCGGATTCCTCTAAATCTTCTGTTTCATACAATCTCTGATTGATCCGAATCGCCACATTTTTCTTATAAATACCCATTTTACCGGTAAACCATGCCTGTCTTCCCACATACAGCTTCACATCCCGGTCTTTAGGTTTATTCATATCTATCACATCCCCAACTTTCAGATGATAAATATCATCCAAATCCAGATTCACTGTACCAAGCTGGCCAGTAAGTGGAAGCTGTGAGTAGCGGATATTATCCAAAATCGTCTCCCGGTTATCCTCATAGGCATAACCCTTAGCCAAATGCCGACGGCTGTCCATCACCTGGAACATGGATTCCAGCAGATTTCCTGGCATACAAAGCCGAATACGCTCCATCGCCAAACCGGCTACATCCACATTCAACATAATGATTGCTACCGTTTCATCCAGTCCCACATCCTGCATCATACTGGGATTCTCTTCGATCCGATATGCTTCAAAATCTACATTGATATAACTGGCAAAACCATCCTTTAAAGCATGAATCAGCTGAGAAAGGATCCTGCGATACAATGCAGTCTCTACATCGGAATAGCGATAGCCATCCTTGACTTTCACCACTTCCTCTCCGCCGCCCAGCATATGATCGATCAGTGTAATCACCAATCCGGGTGTGACATACATCATTAATGGAACCAGCTTACGAGTGTTGCCTTCAATGGTAGTATTGACCAAAGTGATTATATCGTTTTCTTTTAAGGAGTTTACAAATTCATAATAGCGTCGTTCCTGAACCTCCATCACGGTAATATCGGTCATAACCCGAAACACGCCGTTGACCTGTGAGGTGATGATTCTCGCATAGTTCTCAAACACACTGCTCAGAATCTTCATTTTGTCTTTGGTAAATTTTCTGGGACTGTAAAAATCATATTTATTGTACTTAATCTCAGGCTTTTGCTGCTTCTGAGATTTTTCTGCTACCGCAACAGGCGGCTCCTGTTTTTTCGTTTGCTCTGTCGGCGCTGGTTTTTCCTCCGCCTTCGCAGAACCACCGCCACCTTGCATGGACTTCAAAAGTTCATCAATCTGACTTTGAGATAATACGTCTGCCATAGTTAAACGCCACCTTTACTCAATTGTTATTCTATTGGGGCGCCTTCTACAGGCTGCGCCGCACCATCCGGAATGTCGCTTGACGGTTGAGAAATCATACTCGCCGAGCCTTCCGAGTTTCCGCTGACCGGTGTAAACGTATCACCCTGATGCTCTTGTCCCGTGATCGTCACATCGCCGGCCTCTCTACTGCTGTAATACTCATCATAAAAATCATTCATCGACTTAATATCCGCCCCTTTGTCCACAATCAAGAACTCAACCCTGCGGTTTTTCGCTCTTCCCTCTGCCGTTTCAAAAGTATCCACCGGCCGAAACTGTCCATAACTGATACCAATCAGCTTACTGGGGTCAATAATATTCTTTTCCTGAATGTAAGCCGCCACTTCCGCCGAACGCATAGAGGAAAGCATCCGGTCTGTCCGCGGTCTGTTGGGACGATTTGGATCCGCTTGGGCAGTGTGTCCCATGATCTCTATCTGTGAAATCAGCTCTGCATTAGGAGCTATCGCCTCACAAAATACATCCAAAATCTGGGTAGCCTCCGCTGTCAAAACCGAACTGTCACCATTGAAAAAAGTATGATTTTCAAAGGCCACAAAAGCATAACCCTCTCCTCGGCTCATACTGACACCTTCCACCCCACTGTTACTTAAATATTCTACAATAGAAAGATACAACTTATCCAGCTCATCCATTTCATCCAGTTCCTCATTTGTCTCTAAATTGCCGGATACGTCAAACTCTCCTTCCATAATATTCTCATTAATTGCAATCTGTTGCTCGTCGGAGGCATTAGGAAAAACACTCTTTACAAAAACCTCCCACTTTTGTTGATCAAGATTAGACATGGAATACAGCATAACGAAAAAGCACAACAGAAGCGTCACCATGTCGCCGTATGTATCCATCCAGCTTCCGCAGTCCTCGCCGCCTCCGCCGCCTTTCTTTCTCCTGCTCATTATGCCTCACCACCTCCGCCACCGGCTTTCTCTGCTTTCAGAAGCAACTTCTTCTGCTGCGACTGTTTCATACAGGATAATAAGTGTTCTCTTAACATCTTGGGATTCTCACCTGCCTGAATTCCCATCAATCCCTCGACTACCGTAGTACAATAAAGCTCTTCTTCTGCCTGCCGTACACGTAGCTTCTTCGCGATCGGCTGACAGAAAATATTGGCAAAACCGCTGCCATAGAAGGTGGTGATCAGCGCCACAGACATATCCGCACCCAGACTGCTTGCTCCACCGCCACCATCTAAGTTCAATCCTTTCAACATGTTGATCAGACCGATCAATGTACCGATCATACCAAATGCCGGTGCATAAGAAGAAGCTTTCTCGTAAAGTCCAGCCGCTTCGTCATGTCTGGCCATCATATCATCCATCTGTTTCTCCAGCATATCCCGAACCTTATCTGGATCGCTGGCGTCAACAATCATCAACACACTCTGTTTCAAAAAAGGATCCTTGATCTCTTCTGCCTTCTCTTCCAGCGCCAGAAGACCACTCTGTCTGGCTAGCATCGCCAGATCTACCAACTGATCCACCAGCTTTGGGATATTGTATTTTTTCCCCCGAAACAACACTGTAATATGTTTGGGAACGTCCATCAAAATGCGAAACGGATAGCTAGCGGTAACCGCCGCGATTGTACCTCCGATAACGATGGCAAGAGACTGCGGGTCTATGAAGTTCCCGATCTTACTAGGTCCGATCCCCCACAAGCACAACCCCAGTGCCATAATTATACCTATAAGCGTTGTCAAATCCATTGTATCTTCCTCCTAAATAAAGTCATCGAAACGCTTATTCACTCTCGCCGTCATAGACCATACAGCTCTTGATAAACGCTCGGATCTGATTCAATATTGAATCCGCAGAATCCTTCACAAGAAAGTAATCTCCGTTCATCATCTTTACCTTTGTCTCCGGAATCGACTCCATGGACTCGATCTGAAGCAAATTCAGGTACAGCTCTTCTCCATTCAATCGGACTACCCTGACCATTCCTTTTCCTCCACTATCACTTACCTGGTTTTCCGCATTTCCGGTGGAGTAGCCGCGCCGGGCGCGGCTTCGCTCCCCCGATATCCTCTCCTTCCGCGCCTTGCGGGCGCGGTCCATAATCTTCTGATTTTCGCTCTGACGCCGGATCTTCATCTCATCCCCCGCTGGCTATTACCGCTTCATGCTGACCAAGTCAGAAAGCATCTCATCCGATACTGTGATCATCTTGGTGTTGGACTGGAATCCTCTGTGTGTCGTGATCATATCGGAAAACTCTTTCGCCAAATCTACGTTAGATGCCTCTACATAACCAGTCATCAAATCGGGATTAGCGCCGCCAGCGATTCCCGGAGATACGTTACCTGCATTATCACCATTGGTGGTTGTATAGTAATTGCCGCCGGCTTTCGATAAACCATTGGGGTTCTGGAAGGTGGCAATGGCCACTTTACCGAGAGAGATGGTGGCGGTGTTCTTTTTCACAACATCTATAGTTGCAGTAGGATCATTAGGTTTATTCGGATCTTGTTCTTTTACTGTTTTTTCATACTCACACTTCACCATGATTTCGCCGGCACTGTTAATGGTTATTTCTTTCGACATCAATGGATCGGTATCGGCATTCTCCCAATCATATTCTGCTTGAGCCGGCTTGATAATATTTCCATCTTTATCGTACTCTGCTTCCGTATACCCAGTCGGCATACGCAAGGGAACCAGCTTTGTCGTATCTATCGTACCATCATCATTTGGCATATACCCATATACAAAGTTCTTATCCCCGTCTACCACGTAGCCGTTACTATCCAAAGAAAATTGTCCGACCCTGGTATAATAAAAGTCAGCGCCTTTCACATCTTCATTGCCATATTCATTTTTTGTCGACTTCACCATGAAGAATCCGTCGCCGCTTATCGTTGCATTAAATCCGCCCACATAAGTCGGAGTACTGGCTGTCATATCCATGCCGATGGTTCCCATCAAAGCACCATAACCAAACTGAGCAGAGTTCGTACCTGCCGCATCATTCGTACCTCCGGTAGAGGAAGTGGAAGTCTGATACATCGCTTCTTTAAAGGTATAAGTCTGCGCTTTAAATCCAAATGTATTAACGTTTGCAATATTATGTCCAACTACGTCCATCTTGTTCTGGTGCGCCCGAAGGCCCGCCACTGCTGCGTCCATTGCTCTTAACATGCTTTTCTATTTTCCTTTCCTTTTTCCTACTGCCATCCTCCTCGTCTGCACGTCCGGCAAACGAGGGAAACACCCTCATCCGAGGTCCTGTCTACAAAAGAATGGCGCTATCGATATTCGTAAACACTCGTTCTCGCATATCCTGTTGTCCCATAGTGGTAACCACAGTGTTATTCGGTACATTTACGATAAAAACTCCCTGAGAGCCAATCACCGCTACATCCCGGGCGCCCTTTTTCCTGGCGTCCTCCACAGCTTGCTCTAATTCGCTCATCAACTGATTATCTACGGCGATTCCCCGTTCGTTCAAGCGCTTCGTGGCATGCTTTGAAAAATTCAAGCCCGCTTTTGCCTTCTCCGAAAGAAGCTGACCAAACTCAGCCGGGCGCCCCCCATTTCCAGGTACTGTAGGATTCTGGCGGGAGATGCCGGAACTGCCACTCTCATAACAACGCATTCCATTCACATCCATAGTCTCTCCTCTTTTCCAAAACATTCCTGTACGCTATCAGTCTCCGGGCCGTATTCCTAAATCAATGCGGTTCTGGCATTCTCACTCTCCAAATCCATGTCCAAATCCGCTTCCGGATCTTGTTCTAAATCGGTATCCGTTGGCTTACCTGCCCCTTCCACGGGGTCTGTATCGCCTTCACCATCTTCCCCTTCTGCATCTTCCGTTTTAAAAGGATTGGGCACTCTTCCCATACCAACCAGATGAGAAAGCTGATATTCTTTTGGATCATCCTCCAGCTTAATCGTCGGATTTCCGGAGGTGAAATTCACCCATTCGACTTTTGCATACTTGACATCCACCGGTTCCTCTACCCCGTAGATATTCTCTTCCGTTACTGCCATCGTCACTTCCTGTCCCACCAAACCGGCAGCATAAGTCTGTGTATTAACAGTTGTCACATTCTTCAAGGCATCCGTCATCGAGGTCATCGATTGCACCATTGCCATCTGCGTCATCTGATTCATGATCTCACTGTTATCCATAGGATTCGTCATATCCTGGTTCTGCAACTGCGTCGCCAGCAACTGAAAAAAACCTGTCATGGTGATTGTATTCCTGTCATTGGCCTCTGCCGTATACGATTGTGTTACATACGGATTTGAAGTTCCACTGACTGATAAAGAATCTGCCATCCTATCTCCTTTCCTAGATCAGTCCCAATCTCAGCTGCTGGGCAAAAGAATCGCTGTGTTCGTGATGTTCTTCTCGCCCCTGCTCTTTCTGATCCTGATCTCCTTTGGCGTTGCTTCCCTGTTTATTTTCCTGATATTCTTCCTGTTCTTGCGGTCGCTGAGTCAGAATCACCGTCTCCTGCCCGGTCTTCTCCTCCAAAATCGAGGCGATTTCTGTCGCCTTCTCGCTGAGAATCTCCAATGTCCGAGGATTCGTAGCCAGAATCGAGACGGCTGCCCGGCCCGCTTCATACGTCATTCGAATCGTCAATTTGCCCAGGGATGCCGGTTCTAGCTCCACAGTCAATGTCCGCCCCGCTTCCGGTAGTCTAGCCGCTAACGTCTTACCGAGATCCTGAGGTAAAGTATCCGGCGTTGTCCGCAATGGCCTCGCCTCCATCCGGTCCATCTCCTGAAACAATGGTTCCGATTGACCCGACACCCGAAAAGCCCCATTATCAGCGATTTGCTGTCCATCGCTCTCCTGTTGCAGCTGTCTTCTCTCCAAACCAGAAAAATCTTCCTGTCTTCCCTGCTCTTGATGATCCGTCTTAACCTCCGCCTTTGGCAAATCCTCTTTCGTTGCCACCGAAGCCTGAACTACTTTCAAATCCTGATGCTCTTCTTCCTTCCCCGCTTTTACTGGTTGTTCCTGAATCATAGCATCCTGTCCTGTCAATTCTTCGACCTTTTCTAACTGTATCTGTTGTTCCTGTCCTGTCTGTTTCTCTCCTAGCTGCTCAGGCATCCGTTGTCCTTGTATCGATTGCTCCGATAACATCTCTACTGCTGGCTGTTCCTGTAACAAAGGCTCCTGTAATGATAACACATCTTCGGGCAACTCTCCGACTTCTGTCAAGCCAATCTCGCCCATATTTTCTTTTGTTTCTATCATCGGATCTTCGGAAGCCATCACTACCATCTGGGCTGCTGCCAATTGCAACGCCGCTTTCTCCAAAGCCTCCTGCTCCTGAATCCCCAAGGATTCCTCTGGCTGTTCTTTCAAATCTTCTTTCTTACTTTCGGTAGGTTTTGTTTCTGGTTTCTTAGTCGGCTTTTCACTCTCTGTCCCATTCGTTTTCTCTGGTTTACTATCTTGTGCCAATTCCTTCTTAACTTGCAAAAGCGCTGTAAAACCAGTATTTTCTGACGATGTTTTCTGGGACGCCGCGCGCTCTTTCATGGTCATCTTCATCGATGCCATATTTTGAACCTTCACTGCTCCTTGCACTAAATTCCTCCTTCCTTTTTTTATAATATTTATAATCATCAGCCAAAGGCTGCGACTATCTTATCCATTATAGCACAATCATATCTAAAATTCTACTTTCAACGACATATTTCTTATATTTTCTTTATCCTCTGTGTTGCCGCTGATATTGCTGTCGCTGACGCAAGGCTGTTCCTGACACAAATTCTTCTACAAACAACTCATCTGCTTTCGCCGCTGCCCGCTGATACTCTACTATCTTTTTTTCTTTCAGTTTCTCATAGCGGGATGTATCCACCTTAGCGCTGATAACTTCTTGCTTCTTCGCGTCTTCTTGTTTTCGAAGGGCCTTTAAGCGTTCCTTCTCGGTATCGATAATCTCTTCCATACGTCCAATGCACATATCGAATAATCGATAATTTTCAATGCTTGTTCCTTGCTCTTTGGCCTGATCAAACTGATTCTCATAACCATTCAGTTCCTGATGCAGGCCAAGAATCTCTTCCTGCTTTCGATTTACATTTTGCATTATGGTAGCATGCTCCGTCTTTAAATTATCTAGCACCTGTGTTTTATATGCCAGAACCGTCTCCAACCTGTACTGAAATTTCTTCACTTTTCCTTCCTCCGAAGTCAACCAACAATCGATCGGATATATTGTAACGTTTCCTCATAGCTAAAACGCTCGTTAATTCCCTGTTGTAAAAAAGCATTGATATCATTTATTTTGGAAACCGCCTCATCCAAAGCCGGATTGACGCCCTTCTTATATGCGCCAATAGAAATCAGATCGGCATTCTTCTGATACAGTCCTAAAAGATTCCGAAGCCGGGAAGCAATCTGCTGATGCTCCTCAGAAACAATTTCCACCATCAGACGTGAAATACTAGCGCCGATATCAATCGCTGGAAAATGATTTTCATTCGCAAGCTGTCGACTGAGAACAATATGCCCGTCCAGAATCCCTCGAACGGTATCTGATATTGGTTCATTTGTGTCATCTCCCTCTACTAGCACCGTATATACCCCTGTGATCGAGCCTTTATCAAAGTTTCCGCTGCGTTCCAAAAGTTTGGGGAATTCTGCATATATAGACGGCGTATAGCCCCTGGCGATGGGGGGTTCGCCAATGGCGAGACCAATCTCCCGCTGCGCCATCGCATAACGGGTAAGAGAATCCATCATCAGGAGCACATCATAACCCTGATCTTTAAAATATTCTGCAATTGTCGTTGCCACCAACGGACACTTCATACGGAGCATCGCCGGCTGATCCGAAGTGGCAACCACCAGCACGGAACGTTTCATGCCTTCCTCGCCCAAATCTTTCTCGATGAATTCCAACACCTCACGCCCACGCTCACCTACCAAAGCGATCACATTGATGTCTGTTTTTACATTTTTGGCAATCATACCCATCAAGGTACTCTTTCCTACTCCTGAACCGGCAAAAATGCCAATTCTCTGCCCCTTTCCTATCGTGTTCAATCCATCAATGGCCTTCACACCAAACTCCAGTCTTTCCCGGATAGGAGGACGATTCAAAGGATTGATATAAGGGCTGCTGACCGTATAATGACGATTAGAAGAAAACCCTTCTCCACCATCCATAGGCTCTCCCAAAGCATTGATAATCCTGCCTCTCAAAAAATCGCCCACAGGCACTTTGAGCCGACGCCTGGTGTTTCGTACAAAGCTTCCAGAAGCAATCCCACTCGTAGCCTCATAGGTCATAAGCTGAATCCTGCCATCCTTAAAACCTACTACTTCAGCCGGCATCTGCCGATTTTGCTCCTCATTATAGATCATGACAATATCGCCAATACTGGAACGACCACCAGACGCCTCCATGGACATACCTACTACATTTTCAATTTTTCCAATATGTCCAATCGTCTCTGACTTGTTAATCAGAGCAGGAATCTTCTCATACATATACAGCTCCTATACCCTTACATTCTCTAATATATCCTTGATATTCTCGATCTGTGTATTCACACTTACATCTACAATTTCCTCCGGCATCTCAATGATACAATTTCCTCTCTCCTCTTTATCCATCACGATAAATTTGATGTTGTCTGAAAGATGGGAAAGCTCGTCTAAAATGTCGGCATCTGCCTTCATCATCATATCATAATCGCATTTGTCAATGTAGATCTTAACCCAGGCAGTTTTCTTCAATTTCTCTGTAGCAGCGATAATCATTTGTTTGATTACCTCACCGCTGGATCGCAGACTGATATGGATCACTTTTTCACCCACAGCCACTGCACAATCCTTGAGCTCTTCCAGATAGTTGCGAACACAATGTTCCTTGGCCGTCTCTACGGAATGCAATGCCTGGCGCATATCCTCCTGAAACGATCGCAAAGTTTCTTCAAATTCTTCCCGGCATTCCGCCTCTGCCTTTTCCCGACCCTCGCGATAACCACTCTCGTACCCTTCCCGAATACCAGCTTCCCGGGCCTGCTCTTGTTCCTTCTCTGCTTGAACAGCAGCGTCTTCCAGAATCCGGGCCGCTTCCTTTCGGGCTGCCTCCAGCAGCTCTTTGGCCTCCTGTTTTTTTTGTTCCAAAAGCGCCAATGCCGGATCGGACTCCTGTGCCTGCTCTTCGGGCATCTCCAGCAAAATATCCTTCTGCTCTTCAAATATTGGAACCACCATTTCCTCCGCTGGCTGTTCCTCTTCTTGCATATTGCCGTCTTTTTTATAATGAGGAAAAGACAGTTTCTTTTCCACCGGTTCCCGACTGCTGACAGCCAGTTCTACCGGTGGAATATATCGTTCAATGCTATTATCCGGGCGTTTAATGATCCTTTTAGACGATGATATTATCATCTTCGCCTCCCTTCTTAATGATCACTTCACCCTGTTCTTCCAGATTCCGGATGATATTAACAATACGCTGTTGTGCTTCTTCCACATCTTTCAGTCTGACATTGGTTGTAATCTCCAGATCGCCTCTTACTGTCTCTGCCATACGCTTCGACATATTACTGAAGAATATCGCCTTCATATCCTCGGAAGCATTCTTAAGTGCAAATACAATATCCTTGGCATCGCAATCCCGGACGAAACGCTGTACAGAACGATCGTCCATATCCAGAATATTTTCGAACACGAACATCTTGTCGCGAATGGTTTGCGCCAGATCGGGATTTCTCTTATCCAGCTCTTCGAATATCTTTCGTTCGCTGCTGCGATCCACATGATTCATCATATCTGCCACATAATCGATACCACCCAGGCTCATATTGTCCTCGCTGGTAATAATAGTAGCGAACTTTCTCTTCATCTCTTCTTCCACGATGGAAATCGCTTCTGGAGATACCCGATCCATCCGGGCCATACTTTCCACCGTCAGGATCCGCTTCTCATCTGGCAGTTCTTCCAAAATCTGAGCCGCTTGCATGGGCTCCATATATGCCAAAATCAAAGCAATCACCTGCGCTCGTTCATTCTGTAATAAAGAAAGAAGCGCTTTGGGATCTCCCTTCATAAAGAAGTTGAACGGTTTGGATTGCAAAGTCTTGGATACCTTCTCCAACAAATTCCGGGCTGTGGACTCGCCGAATGCTTTTTCCAATACATTCCGGGCATAATCCAAACCACCATCTGTCATCATCTTATGGGTAAGACAGAGCTTATAAAACTCGTCCAAAACCGTCTCTACCTGAGTATTTCCGATTTTCCCCAGCTTCGCAACTTCATAAGTAAGATCTTCGATTTCCTGTTCACTCAAATATTTATATATTTGAGAAGCGCGGTCCGCTCCCAGAGAAACCACCACCAACGCCGCTTTACTTCTGGGATCTGTTATTGGTTCTGCATCCTGCTTATTAAGACTGCTTTCGAGCTCCTCTATGCTTTGCGCCGCCATCGCCTATCTCCTCCTCTCCACTAAGCCAGCTCTGTACCAGCTTCGCCGCAATCTGCGGGTTCTGATCCACAAACTCTGAAATATTCTGTTTCAACCGCAGACTACGCTGCATGCGAAGGTTAAGAATCTCCTCATTTTTAGCGAACTCATCTTCCTCTTCTTCTGGCATTCCATCCATTCCTGGCATCTCGCCTCCTTCACCAGCCGTCAGCTCAGTCTCTTCACCTGGCTCTGGCAAAAGGTCTTCAACTGGCAAGTCTCCATCGATAAAGTCATCGCCCGCCATCACCACTTCTTCTTTCTTCTTACGTCCAGAACGGAGAAGCAGCAAAATAAGCAACAACACCAACAACAAAATTCCGGCTCCAATAGCAATCAAAATCGGTATTGGTATTGTCTTTAACAAGTCGGCAACGCCTCCTGTCGGTACTACTGGCGGCTGTGATGGAATCTCAACATTTGGTCCCGGAGCCCGCACGATCGTTATTTTCTGATCGATAGAATCCACTGGAACACCAGCTGAATTCGCTACCAACCGCAACAGGCTTTCCTGAGTCACAGATTCCGTATCGGAAGTCGTAATCATAACACCAATCGAAACATCTTCCAAAACCCCTGGTTCGATCTGCCTCTGTTCCTTCAATATATTAAAAAGCCATTCCCGGGTAGCATTCGCATTGCTATAACTGTCACTGATCTGTCCGTTGCCATTTTCATTGGTATAACGAGGAATATCTGCATTGGCATCCGCCCCCACAAGTCCCCCCGCTCCTTGATTGGCCGAAACCGTACTCTCATCGGAAACCTGTTCTGTATGTAAAAGACCTGTCTTATCTTCCTCATCAATCTTATCCGGTGTTGTATATTGTGTCGTCTCCTGGATCAAACGCTCCATATTGAGAGTACCCTTTACAGAAACCGCCACATTACCAGAACCGTAAAGCTGTTCCAAAACCCGCCTTACATTGCCAGCAATGCTGTTTTCCACCATGCTGGTCAAACTGGTCATATCACTGACTCCGCCACTCCCGCTTTCACCATCCGTTCCCACTTCAACCATCGTAGCCGCATCATACACCGCCACATTGGTAATATTCAACCCACGAACTGCATGGGAAATCAACCCACGAACCGCTTGCGCTTTTTCCGGGGTTAAACCGCTTCCATTTTTCATTGTAACCACTACAGAAGCAGAGGCGTTCATTTCCGCCTCGTCTCCAATTACAAAGCGTCGTTCCCCTGCCGGAGAAATCGTCACTTTGGCATCCTGCACTCCCTCAAAAAGCCGAATCTGTGCTCCTAGCCGATCCTGCAGCTCATATAATGTAATCTGCTCTTTATCTGACTCGGTGGTCATCAGACCTGTATTATTGAGGTACATATCGTATGTAAAGCCACTTTTGGGATAACCCTGACTCAAGAGATTCGCCCGAGTCTGATCAACTGTCGCGGCTGGCACTCGTATAGCGCCATCTCTATCATTATATCGATAATCAATCCCTCCGTCCTGAAGGAGACTGACTACCTGCTGTGCTTCTTCTTGATTCAGCCCTGTAAACAGTGTGCTGTAATCCTTATCCTTGCCCAAATTCAATGCGAGTATCGCAACAAGGGCAATCACGACAGTCCCCCCTGCGATTATCTTAATCAGAGTACGGGTTTTTTCTGGTATGTTTTGCCAGCTTTCTTTCCAATTCTGCACCTTTTTATCCAACCTTTGTTATAATAATCTCAAAACACCGATTCCCAAACCAAGTCAATCAGACATTGATCTTAATCAATTCATTATATGCTTCCAATGTCTTATTGCGCAAACCAATCATCACATCGACTGCCAAACCCGCTTTTGCCTCTGCGATCGGAAGCGTGTGAGCATCGTCCAACTGTCCAGTAGCCAGCAAATATTGCTTATGTTCTACGTCCGCTTGTGTCTCTTGCACCTGTTCTATCGTATTCTTGAATATATCCTTAAATAAAGATGCCTCCGCACTCACCGCTGGCGCATTTTGCGTCTGATTGAGATCATTGACACCGATATTTCCCCATGGTGTCATAGGTACAATAAATGCTGCTCCTTCCATAATATCCTCTCTTTCCTGTCTTCATTCCCTATTTATTTTAAATAGTTTTCGCCGCAGTTCTTAAACGGTTAATGTCATTTGTGATCGAATTCAGCATGTATTGGTACTGATATGCAGTCCGAACAATCTCAACCTGTTCCTGATCCATATCCACATTATTACCATCAAGCCGGCTGGACTCTGTCCAGGTCGTATTCAGGCTAGCTTTGGATGTCTCTATAGCATGTGAAACGGCCCGCTTTGGAGCCCTCTCTGTCTCGCTGGCCCGCGCCAGACGGCGGCTCATCTCTTCTTCAAAAGTTACATACTGGGATTTGAATCCCGGAGTATCCACATTCGCAACATTATTTAGCGATACAGTCTGTCTTCCCCACAAGTAATCCAGAACTTTTTCTGACAGAGCGACGCCATTTCCATAAATCGCTTCCATGATTTTGGTCTCCCTTTCACCTTTTTTATTTTCTGCTATATCCCAGTCTTTTTCAATAGGATTCCTTTTCCAGCTCTAAAATTTCTGAAAACGAAAAGAATATTCAGGCACGTCAAAAACAACTTCCCCCCAAATATCACACAACATATTATGCCCCAATCTTTTTTCAATGTCAAGAGCTTTATCAGATTTTCATATTTACATTCTACGTGTCAAATATCAAAATGTTATAGAAAATATAGTGTAAATAGTACGATACTCCTTCTGAAAATTTAGAAAAGCAACAGCAAAAACGGCGGAGAATCTCTCCGCCGGAAATACTTTCCATAATCTGTCTTTCCCAACTGACATTCCGCCATTGAAATCTCTATCTTCTCAGACTAGAATATTCAGCATAGAAACCGCATAATAATTGCTCAGATTATAAGCTCCGCTCTTGGCAAATGTCGCAAACTGCCGGAAGGAATCTGACATCGCTGACTTGGAAGAAGCAGAGGAAGCGCCACTTGCAGAAGTAGATGTATTAGATCCAGATCCTGTGGTTTCGGAAACAACTTCCTGATCCATGATCTCATTCACTGACATATCAAGAATCGTTGTCGCTTTATCGCCCACACGCTCAGCCATACCAAACTGGCCACCTAGCACATCTTTCACCAGACTTGGGTCTTTCTGCAATGCTTCTCTGAATTTCTCTTCATCCATCTTCAGATTGCCACTGGTATCAATACTAATACCAATCTTAGCCAATCCTTTTTCCGAAGGAATCGTCCGTTTCAGGGATGCCAGCTGAAAAGCAACGGTTGCACTGTGTCCGCTGTTCTTGGATAAATAAGAAATCGTTCCGTTCAGCTTATCCAAAAATTCCTTCGTCGCATCTACCACTTTATCCTCGGCTTCTTCTAGCTTCTTATTCGTAATGGTTCCATCATCCCCAGTAATCTGGGTCTTGGATGCTTCTGCCAGCGCCGAATCATAATTGCTGAAAACATTGTCCTTCTTGCTGGTCTGCAGTTTCGCTGCTGCTGCTTCCAGCTCTTCCAGACGAGTCTGATATTCCATCAGAAATACGGAAGCGCTGCTGGTAGCCTTCGCTGTACTGGAACTGCTAGAAGTCTTGATTCCCAAATCCTCTTTCATCTTATCCGCTTTTGCTTCCGCATTCTCTGTCCAGCTGTTGCTGTTGAGTTTCGAATTTTGATAGCTGTCATAGCCATAACCGTAGCTGTAGTTGGAAGAATATCCATTCACTGCCGCCATGATTTTCTCCTTTCTGGTATCATCGTACCTGATTATACTGGATTCACTTTCATTGGCCTCCCTTTTTTCGGCCTCTGACAGGAATCGATCTACAATATATATATCGGCTTCTCCCTAACAAATGATAAGATATATTTTCCAATTTTCCGGCAGTTCCTACAGTATAGAAACGTTGTTGTAATTCATCGAATCAACATGGCCTCCCGCTCTGCCCCGGTGCCAATGAACTTCACCGGAATACCAATATAATCCTCGATAAATCGGATATAATCTTTGGCTGCCTGGGGAAGTTCTTCAAAACTTTGGCATCCAGCCAACTCCCCGAAATTACCGGCGAGCTCTTTGTAAACCGGTTTTGCACGCCCCAACAGATCAAGATTTGTCGAAAAATCTTCGGTGATTGTCCCGTCACAATCGTAGGCCACGCAAACCTGAATCTTATCAAACCGGCCGATCGTATCCAGATGATTCACTGAAAGTGCTGTCAATCCATTTACTCTCCGAGCATACTTAAGCGCTACCAGATCCAGCCATCCGCATCTTCTAGGCCGTCCGGTAGTAGTCCCATACTCATGTCCAAGCTCCCGAATCCGATCGCCAATACCGTCCAAAAGCTCCGTGACATAAGGACCCTCCCCCACTCTGCTAGAGTACGCCTTGATCACTCCATACACATTGCCGATATCTGCAGTGCTAAGTCCTGTTCCTGTCAAAACACCTCCGATAGTAGGATTCGAAGAGGTAACAAACGGATAAGAGCCGAAATCGATATCCAACAATGTGGCCTGAGCCCCTTCCACCACCATCTTTTTATCTTCTTCCAGCGCCTTGTGCAAAAATGTCAACGTATCACACACATAAGGCTTTAGCTCTTCTGCATAACGGGTGTAAGCCGCCAACAGCTTCTCAAAATCTAGATTCTCATCAATCACCGCGTTTTCTGGATCATAAAATTTCAAAAGCGCCTTCTTCGATTCGGTCAAATACTGTAACTTCTCTGCAAAGCCAGGGGCGTACAGATCTTCCATACGCAAGCCACTGCGCTCATATTTATCACAATAAGCCGGCCCGATGCCTTTGCCGGTTGTTCCAATCTTCGCTGCGCGCAATTTCTCCAAAGCCGCATCCAGCAACTGATGATATGGCAAAATAACATGCGCTTTATCGCTAATCTTCAGATAATGCTCCACATCATAACCATGTGCTTTCAGATTTGCGATCTCTTCCAGCAGGACTTCCGGATTCAAAACCACACCGTTACCGATAACACCGACCGTATGCCCTGACAGAATACCGGACGGAATCAGGTGCATGGCATATTTTATATGATCTACCCTGATAGTATGCCCCGCATTATCTCCGCCGGTGGCACGCACAGCAATATCTGCGTCCGCCGCCAGATAATCAATCACTTTTCCTTTTCCCTCATCCCCATAAAAACATCCGATTACCACATCTGCTTTTGACATCATTCGTCTCCTTCATCATTATACATGAATCTCCGCCTTCATCCCCAGAAGTTCCCGGTTTCTGTCGAGAATCGGCCACACCACCTCAGTCAAAAATTCCTCTACCTGTTGTGGCGCCCGTCCTACATAGCGGGATGGCTCCATACATCTCTGCAATTCTTCCAGGGAAAGACCGAAAGCTGGTTCCGCAGCGATCAACTCTAACAAATTGTTATCCAATCCCTTTTCTTTGACATTACGCCCGGCTTCCATAGACAACCGACGGATCTGTTCATGCAGTTCCTGGCGATCGCCGCCAGCCTTCACAGCATCCATCATAATATTTTCCGTGGCCATAAACGGCAGTTCAGCCATAAAATGCTTCTCGATCACTTTGGGATAAACAACCAATCCATCCACAACATTCAAATACAGATCCAAAATGCCGTCCACTGCCAAAAAACCTTCCGGAATGCTGAGACGTTTATTGGCAGAATCGTCCAAGGTTCGCTCAAACCACTGAGTTGATGCCACCAACATCGGATTGATCACATCACTCATCACATAGTTCGAAAGAGACGCAATCCGTTCACTCCGCATGGGATTGCGCTTATAGGCCATAGCAGACGAACCTATCTGGTTCTTTTCAAAAGGTTCTTCCACCTCTTTTAGATGCTGAAGAAGCCGAATATCATTCGAGAATTTATGCGCGCTCTGAGCGATTCCTGCCAGCACATTGACTACCCGAGTATCTACTTTTCGAGAATACGTCTGTCCTGATACGGGATAACAATCCTGGAATCCCATTTTTTCAGCAATCATCTGATCTGCCTGACGGCATTTCCCATGATCCCCTTCAAACAGCTCTAAAAAACTCGCTTGTGTGCCAGTAGTGCCCTTAGACCCCAGCAGCCGCATAGAACCAAGCACATGATCTAAGTCTTCTAAATCCAGACACAGCTCCTGTAACCACAAGGTTGCCCGCTTTCCCACCGTCGTCGGTTGTGCCGGCTGAAAATGAGTAAAAGCCAACGTCGGCTGATTCTTGTAGTTTTCCGCAAATTTGGCCAATTCTGCCATCACATTGAGCAATTTGCAGCGTATCAGACGCAGCGCCTCCGTCATGATAATAATATCCGTATTGTCTCCCACATAGCATGAGGTAGCTCCCAGATGAATGATTCCTTTCGCCTTTGGACACTGCTGCCCATAAGCAAACACATGGGACATCACATCGTGACGCACCAGACGTTCGCGCTCTTTGGCCACCTCATAGTTAATGTCTTCTGCGTTGGCTTTCAACTCATCGATTTGCTCTTGCGTGATAGGCAATCCCAGCTCCTTTTCTGTCTCTGCCAGGGCAATCCACAGTTTCCGCCAGGTTTTAAACTTTTTATCCGGAGAAAAGAGATACTGCATCTCCTCGCTGGCATAGCGTTCAGACAGAGGGCTTTGATATTTATTGTACATAGTATCCTCCATTATTTTATATAATCCCCGCGGATATCTTCTGCAGGGGGCGTAATTGGATATTCACCAGTAAAACAGGCCGTACAGATCGGCAGACCCTTCGATAACTCTGTCAAACGCTCTGGCCGCAGATAAGAGAGCGTATCTGCACCCAACAGGCGGCAAATCTCCTCCACGGTTCTGCCATGTGCAATCAATTGATCTTCACTGGGAATATCTGTTCCAAAATAGCAGGGATGCAAAAACGGCGGCGCACTGGCTTTGACATGCACTTCCCTGGCCCCCGCCTCCCGCAGCATCCGGACAATCTGATGACTGGTAGTACCGCGAACAATCGAATCATCGATCATAATTACCCGCCACTGCCTCTTTCAGAACGTTCAATTTGACCCGTACAGCAGATATTCGGCTGCTTTGTCGGGGCTTGATAAAGGTACGGCCCACATAAGTGTTTTTTACAAATGCCGTACCATAGGGAATCCCGGATTCCATGGAATAGCCCAACGCTGCTGCATTTCCCGACTCCGGAACTCCTACTACCAGATCCGCCTCCACTGGTGAGTCTTTCGCCAGACAACGGCCGGCATAAATGCGGGAATGGTAGACGCTAACCCCGTCAAACACACTATCCGGTCGTGCAAAATAAATATATTCAAACACACATCGCGCCTGCTTCTGCCGATTTGCCAGACACATGGTCTTATCAGAGTGAATGCCGTCTTTGTTGATCGTAACAATCTCTCCTGGTTCCACATCTCGGACAAATACAGCTCCCAGCGTGTCCAAAGCACAACTTTCCGATACCAGAATCCAGGCATTTTCCTTTTTTCCAATGCAGAGCGGCTTAAAACCGAAAGGATCTCGAACACCGATCAATTTGCGGGGACTAGCTATCACCAATGCGTAAGCGCCAGACAACTTTTTCATCGCATTAGCTACCGCGCACTCTACGTTGGCCGTGCGAACTCTCTCACGGGCAATGTGATAAGCGATCACCTCGGAGTCAATTGTGGTCTGAAAGATAGCCCCATTGTATTCCAGCTCCCGACGCAACGCAGGCGCATTGACCAGATTACCATTATGAGCCAGTGCTAAGGTACCCTTTACATAATTGAGCACCAGGGGTTGCGCATTTTCTAGAGTGCTGCTACCAGCTGTGGAATAACGGACATGTCCAACTCCGATATTCCCATAAAGCCCTTCCAGGATCTCCGGGGTAAACGTCTCATTGCATAACCCCATCCCTTTGTGAACATAAACCTTCCCTTTTGGCCCTTTGGTATCGCTGACCGCAATGCCACAGCTCTCCTGCCCCCGGTGCTGCAAGGCAAACAAACCATAATAAATCTCACTTGCCACCGGATTGCCATCCAGATCGTACATGCCAAAAACCCCGCACTCTTCATGAAGATTCTCGCCCGCAAGCGCTTCTCTCTCGTCCTTCATCGGTTTACCCTCTCATTTACTCAATTCCCAGGCGACGGAACACTTCCTTATAGGCATCTTCTACATTTCCCAGATCCCGGCGAAAACGATCCTTGTCCAGCTTTTCATGGGTCACCTTATCCCACAAACGACAGGTATCTGGAGAAACTTCGTCTGCTAAGATGATCGTTTTGTCAGCCAGTCTACCAAATTCAATCTTGAAATCAATCAGATCAATTCCTAAACCAGAAAAATATTCCTGCATTACCTGATTGACAATAAATGCATATTTTGTGATAATATCTATCTCTTCCTGAGTGGCCAGCTTTAAAGCCAATGCATAATAGCTGTTAATAAACGGATCGTGCAGATCGTCATTTTTATAACTGAACTCCAAAGTCGGACAGGCCAGCTGAATCCCCTCTTCCATCCCCAGCTTCTTGGCAAAACTGCCAGCAGAATAGTTGCGGATAATCACTTCCAGAGGTACAATCTCCACTTTTTTCACCACCGTCTCCCGATCATTCAATTCCTCTACCAGATGAGTGGGAACTCCTTTCTGTTCCAATAACTTGAAAATATGATTCGTCATACGGTTGTTGATCGCACCCTTACCGACGATAGTCCCCTTCTTCTGACCATCAAAGGCAGTGGCATCATCTTTGTAAGATACAATCAGCTGTTCGGGATTCTCTGTTGTGAAAACCTTTTTTGCCTTGCCCTCATACAACAATTCTTTTTTTTCCATAGTATTTACCTGTCCTTTTTGATTAATTAGCGATAATAGGGTGTCTTGATTCAGTGAGATTATAATATATCAGATTTATAATTGCAATAGATTATTTATGATTCGTCTCAAGGCTCTCTGTCCTTTTTTCTTTCACGATGTATTTTTAGAAAATGAAAAAGTTTAACTATTGGCGATCCGAAATCAAATCCTGCCGGTGATAAAACTGCAATTCCCAAGTTTGGGGGCAAAAGCGAAAACCGTAAGTGTTTTCCCGGCTATTTTGAGGAAATACCCACTCAATCTGGCAATTTCGTTCATACTGTAGGATACGAAAACCGATTCCTCTTTCCCTTAAAATGTTGGGAACCAAAAAGGTCGTCTCCACTGCCAATACGGCGAGGACGGCATAACGCAGACAACACGAATGTGTTTTTGCTGCTTTTTTAATTTGTCGTTTTCGCCAATCGCATTTGCCCTGATTTGATTGGCGCCAGTTTTTCATCTGCTCTTGTCACATCCTCTCCTTTGACCTGTAAACCAACTTTCCTTTTTCCCTCGAAATCATACTACCCTCTATCATTTTTACATTATGCATGATATTTTATAGATAATCAACGAAAAATTTTATATCTTTTATAAAATTTTTTAAGCAATAAAAAAGGTGTTGCAAAAGAAATCCTCCGTCATTTCTCATATCCCATGTCCGGCTGTTCACGAACACATTGTCTGATATTGACGGACTTTATCCGTGAAACGCAGACTATGTGTAAGGAAAATCATCCGAACACAGGATATAAAAACGGCGGAGGACTTCTTTTGCAATATCCTCTTTACTACTTATCGTTTTCCTGCTTTACTTGCTTTCATCGGAAGCTCTGGAGGCATCATCACCAGTCAGGTCTTCGACCCCGTCTTCCACATCATCGATCAGCCCTTCAATGACACCGGGACTGCTCTCCTGGTTACGGGAACCGTTCCCATCATCGGTTTTGTTGCTGCCGGAAGTACTACTCGAAGTACTGCCAGTACTCTCCTTATTCGATCCGGTCGTAGACTGAGTCGTCTGCGCCGCGCTGGTGCCAGCAGTCGTGTTATCCTGATTGCTCCCACATGCTGTCAGACAAAAAATAGCCAGCAAAGACAGCAAAAGCAATACTGACATCGTCATTTTCTTCATAATCCTGTTCTCCTTTCTGTTGTTATCCGATTTTAGTATGATGCAAAAGAGATGGTTTTATGAAAAAAACAGGCATGGAAAGTAATTAACTCTTTCCATGCCCGGAAATTTTTAGAAAATAATTATAATCGGTTTCTTAAGTGGCTGAGTCAATTACATCAGCCATTGTATAAAGCCCTGGCTTTCTCCCTTTTAAAAATCGTGCCGCCTCCAAAGCTCCCTTGCCAAAAATTGCTTTGGAATATGCTGTATGACTAAAAGAAATCACCTCATCTTGTCCGGCAAAAATCACTTCATGTTCTCCCACAATCGTACCACCACGGACAGACTGGATCCCAATCTCCTTTGCTGTACGCCTTACCTGCTCTGCAAAACGGTCATATTTATAATGATACGCATTCCCCATTGCCTCATTAATAGAATCTGCCAGAGCTAATGCGGTACCACTGGGCGCATCCACTTTGCGATTGTGGTGCTTCTCTAAAATTTCCACATCAAAACCCGCTCCGGCCAACACTCTAGCCGCATCTTGAAGCAACTTCAAAAGAACATTGATCCCCAAAGACATATTGGCAGAACGCAATATTGCCGTCTTCTCTGCCATCTTTTGTACCTTTTCTACCTGCTCCTGAGAAAGCCCAGTAGTACATAATACCAAAGGCATCTCTCTTTTCCCACAATATTCCAACAGATGATCCACCGCCTTTGCCGAGGCAAAATCCACTATCACATCCGCTTCTACATTACACTGTTCTAGACTCTGAAACACGGGATATCCCAGGTTTACCTGATCATCTGGATCAATTCCAGCCACGATTTTTATATCTTCCATATCCTCAGCTAACCCGGAAATCACGCGTCCCATAGCGCCGCTGCATCCATGCATGATAATTCTGGTCATTCTCTTTTGCTCCTCTCTTACAGAATTCCGTAATCCTCCATCGCCTTTGCCAGACGTTTCTGATTCTGAGGCTCCATCTCTGTCAGAGGCAAACGTAACGGGCCAACCTCCTTGCCCATCAGATTCATAGCCGCTTTGACAGGAATCGGATTCACTTCACAAAACAGGGCGCTGATAAGTGGTACTGCCTGTAATTGCAGTTCACAACTTCTCTTCACATCTCCTTTAAAATAAGACGCACAAATCTCATGTGTCTGCGCTGGTGCCACATTAGAAAGTACGGAAATCACTCCCTTGCCGCCCAGAGAAAGCAGAGGAACGATCTGGTCATCGTTGCCTGAATACAAGTCTACTTTGCCTTCCGCCATATGCATAATCTCTGCAATTGCTGAAAAATTTGCACTGGCTTCCTTGACTCCCACTATGTTGGGAACCTCTGTACATAGCTTTACTATCGTCTCTGGCTTCATCGTTACTCCAGTTCTTCCAGGAATATGATACAACAAAATCGGGATTTTCACTGACTCTGCCACTGCCGTATAATGGGCGATCAACCCAGCCTGTGTCGCTTTATTATAATAGGGAGTAACCACTAAAAGACCATCGGCGCCGACTTCCTGAGCGGCTTTTGATAAATGAATCGCCTCTCTGGTTGAATTGGCGCCAGTTCCTGCAATAACCGGAATTCGTTCTTTCACTACCTGACAGGTAAATCTTATCACCTCTATATGTTCCTCATGGCTCATCGTTGAGGATTCCCCGGTAGTGCCACAAGAAATAATGGCATCCGTACCTCCGGCTATCTGCTCCTCCAACAATTCCTCCAGCTTATTATAATTCACCTCACCATTCTCATAAAACGGGGTAATCAACGCAACGCCTGCGCCTTCAAAAATTGCCATCATCATATCCTCCTGTCCATCTGTCTAATCTTACGGATCTACGGGAATAAAAAAGGGAAGCCTTGTCAGATAGCTCCCCAAAAAAGATATTATACTCTTATCATCTTCTTCAAGCAGCTCTCCATCCGACCACAAGCACTCCACCCGGTCCCGGATGACAGTCACAAAGTTCTTCACCTTGTGCCCAGACAAATGCCTCCAGTTTGCATTCGTCTTCGGCGTCCGCCCTTTCTTCTGCCTTCCTCTGTCTCTGGAACATCCAGCAGCCTACTCATGCTTCACGCAACCTCTACTTATCTAGTTTCTCTTCCTGTCTTTTACAGTTATAAAGATACTACCATCAGCAACCGATCTTGTCAACCAAAATTTGCTCAGTCCCGAACCGGCTCAATTCTTGTAATCCGCTCAATCTGATCCGCCATTGTTGCCAATCTTTCCGGAAGCACTCGCCCGGTGAGAATCACATCCGCCTCTCCCCGGTTTTCTAACAATTGCTCCAGTTCCGATTCCATTAAAATATCCTGCTCCACAACCCCCAATACTTCATCTAAAATTAACAGTCCGCATTCTCCGGTAGTCAGCACCTTCCTGGCAAAATTCACGCCATTGCGAATATTCGCCGATTCTTCCTGCCTAGCTAAATCGGACAACTGATCAAAATCACATCCGGATTTCTCAAAACGAAAAATTCGCATCTCCGGCTCCAACCGTTCCATCATCTCGGATGTCTGATTTCCCTTCAAGAATTGAATTACCGTTACTCGCTGCTGCCTGGCCAGGGCTCCCAACCCTTTTCCTAATGCCATAGCCGTCTTTCCTGAACCCTCACCATAAATAATTTCTATTTTACCTGTATTCATTTTTTTACTCCTCTGTATTTCCTGTAGCCTCAACAATCAGGAAACAATGCTCTCGTCTCCGCACTCCAGCTTGCTAATAGACACCTCGTAGGCCACTCTCTTTTCGCATTCTGTCTCCGAAAGTTTTTTGGTATACTCCCGGCTTTGCACCCTGCCCCAAACCCTTACCCGCGTTCCCACTTCAAATCCAGAAGCAAAGCGGGCATTTCGTCCCCAGGCAATACAAGGAATATAATCTGATTTTCCATAAGGACGGTTTACTGCCAGTAACAAATCCGCAATTTCCCGCCCCAAAGGTGTTTTCCGGTAAATCGGAGCCTTACAGATATATCCATCCAGGAATATCTGATTCGTCTTTGTGTAATCGGTAAATTCCTCCATAAAGTTAATTTCCCGCACAAATACAGACAATACCAGACGATTTTTGACCCCTTCATGCCGATTATAAGAACGGAACTGACCAATCGCCTCCACGGTGCATCCCCGATAATCCTCCTGCACCCGGATCAACCGTTCCGAAATCATCAGCGGAATAATATCTGCCTGTTCACTCAAACGGTTCACTGCCACTTCCACCACATAAAATCCCTCGCCAAACACCTCGTGACTAAAGGTGAATCCAGAAATGATCTCTCCAATTACACTAACCTTGTTATTTTCAATCACTTTTTCTGCCATGGTACTTCTCTCCTCTTCCTTTTTCATATTCATTATCTTGTTCCATCGCGGCATACAGATAGTCTGCCCTCTTAAATATGTCTATGAAAAAGAAAACGCAGATATGAAGATTTTCATTCGCCAAATCATGACACATTTCTAAGCATACCGTTATTTCTTAAAGGATGCCCGTTTCCGCAAAGTCGGATCCAAAATCTTTTTACGGATTCTTAAATTCGTTGGCGTTACTTCTAGAAGCTCGTCGGTATCAATAAATTCCAGACACTGCTCTAGACTCATCTCCTTTTTTGGTACCAACTTCAAAGCCTCATCTGCACTCGAAGAACGAGTATTCGTCAGCTTCTTGGTTTTACATACGTTCACTTCGATATCCTCAGCTTTCGGATTTTGCCCGATCACCATACCGCCATAAACTTTCTCTCCCGGCCCCACGAACAACAGTCCTCTCTCCTGAGCGTTAAAAAGACCGTACGTGATCGTCTCTCCACTTTCATAAGCAATCAAAGAACCCGTCTTTCGATAATTCAAATCCCCTTTATAAGGCGCATAATCATCAAAAATAGTATTCATAATACCGTTACCCTTAGTATCGGTCAAAAATTCGCCCCGATAACCAATCAGCCCCCGGGAGGGAATCGCAAATTCCAAACGGGTATAACCACCACTTACTGGACTCATACCCTGCAGTTCTCCTTTGCGGGATGTAAGTTTCTGAATCACGGTTCCGGTAAATTCCTCTGGCACATCAATATAGGCCAATTCCATGGGCTCTAACTTCTGATTTCGCTCATTGTATTTATATAATACTTCCGCCTTACTGACAGCAAACTCATAACCTTCCCGGCGCATATTCTCGATCAGTACCGACAAATGCAGCTCTCCCCGACCAGATACCTTAAAACAATCCGGAGAATCCGTCTCCTCTACCCGCAGACTCACATCCGTATTCAATTCTCGGAACAACCGCTCCCGGATATGGCGGGAGGTGACATACTTACCCTCCTGACCTGCCAGCGGACTGTCATTTACTATAAAGTTCATGGCAATTGTCGGTTCGGAAATTTTCTGAAAAGGAATAGACTCCGGATTTTCCGGAGAACAAATCGTATCTCCAATATGCAAATCGGTGATTCCGGACACAGCTACAATGTCCCCCACCGTTGCCTCTGGCACTTCCACCCGGTTCAATCCATCAAACTGATATAATTTACCGATCTTTACTTTGCGCAGCTTGTCTGGATCGTGATGGTTAACAATCACACATTCCTGGTTGACCCGAAGCGTACCATTATCAATCTTCCCAATACCAATGACAAGCACCTGGGTATCTGCTTTTGGATTCCCCTCCGGAGCTGGAATATAATCTATGATAGTCTCAAACAATGGTCTCATATCTTCTTCCGGATCCGTCAGTTCCTTCTTGGCAAACCCGGCCCTCGCCGAAGCAAATACAAACGGACAATCCAGTTGTTCATCCGAAGCATCCAAATCCATAAATAACTCCAGAACCTCGTCAATGACTTCCTCCGGTCTCGCCTCCGGACGATCAATCTTATTCACACAGACAATTGCTGGTAAATCCAGTTCTAATGCTTTCTTCAACACGAACTTGGTTTGAGGCATCGGTCCTTCATAGGCATCCACTACGAGAATGACGCCATTCACCATCTTAAGCACCCGCTCCACCTCTCCACCAAAATCAGCATGTCCGGGAGTATCAATAATATTAATCTTAATATCTTTATAAAAGACGGCGGTATTTTTGGAGAGGATGGTGATCCCCCGTTCCCGCTCAATATCGTTGGAGTCCATTACCCGCTCCACAATTTCCTGATTTGCGCGAAACACCCCGCTACTCTTCAGTAATTCATCAACCAAAGTGGTCTTTCCGTGATCCACATGGGCAATAATCGCTACATTTCTGACATCTTCTCTTTTCATCATTTCTCCTCCAAAAGAGCTAAGAACACGATGCCGGTCCTTAGCTCCTGGTAATCTACAATTTATTAATATAGCATTTTCAGAGAAAGAATGCAAGTAATTATTTATAAATCGTGAAATCATGGGTCACAAATCCATATCAAAATAGAATCAATTCCCCTTTTGCCATTCCATAATACACCAACCCTTCATCCTCGATCTGCGCTTTGCCAGCCGTCCGTTCTGTCACCTGAGCAATCAATTGTTCTGCCTTATTAAGCGGCGCCAACATCGTTATCGCCACCTGGTCCGTATATTCTGTATTCAAAACGGGGATTTCCCATTGACCCGCTACATATTGGATCTTACCAATCCCATTATAATCCGTAAAAATCCGTAGCTGACGACCGGAAAGTCTCTCCACCACCACACTGTGACGCAATCCTTCCTGCACAGCACCAGAATATGCCCGTACCAATCCACCTGTCCCTAGTAATGTGCCTCCAAAATAACGGGTTACCACCACACAAGCGTCCCGGATTCCTTCACCCAAAAGAACGTCCAACATCGGCCGGCCCGCTGTCTGTGCCGGTTCTCCATCATCACTGCAACGGCTTAACTGTCCCTGTTCCCCGATAACCCATGCATAACAGTTATGCCGGGCGTCCCAATATTTTTTCTTTATTTCCTCCACAAATGCTACTGCTTCCTCTTCTGACTTTACTGGTCTGGTCGTGGCTATAAAACGAGATTTTTTCTCAACAATCTCTCCTTCCCCGCCCAAATACAGAATCTTACAGGCTTCCATTATTTTGCTGCTCCTCCTCTGTCCATGATTTTTATTGAATTGTACCACAATTTTTGTTATAATGATATCCGGGTTTTCTATTTGCACCCTCTGGAAGGAGGCTTTTTATGAATTATGGAAAAAGTGCTACTGAAAAAAAGATAAAAGCGGCCAGTTCCAATGCCGAAAAATATACTTCTCGCATATTACTGACCATTTTTAAAACCTGCTTTATCTTTTGCCTGTTTACGGTCTTGGTGATTATGAGCACGGGTATTGGCATGTTTATGGGTATTATTGACAGCGCTCCCGACATTGATGTGGAAAGCATCGTTCCCATGGGTTATGCCACCACCATCTATGACAGCGCAGGCAATTTGACTGATACTCTAGTCATGGCAGGTGCCAACCGGGAGGAAGCCTCCTATGATGAGTTTCCCAAAGATCTCATCAATGCCTTTGTCGCTATTGAAGATTCCCGTTTCTGGAAGCACAATGGTATCGACCTACGCTCGATTTCCCGCGCCGCCTACGGCGTTCTGACCGGAGAAAATCGCGGTGGAGGCAGCACTATCACACAGCAGCTAATTAAAAACAATGTGTTTAATGGCGGTATGGAATCCAGTTTTGGCGCCAAGCTTGAGCGAAAACTTCAAGAACAGTATTTAGCGCTCCAGCTCAGCAAATCCATGGATAAAGAACTGATTTTAACCAACTATTTAAACACTATCAACCTGGGGAATAACGCCCTGGGCGTCAAAGTAGCAGCACGCAGGTATTTTGACAAAGAGGTGTCCGACCTTACCTTGTCTGAGGCCACTGTTTTGGCTGGCATTACCCAAAGTCCTTCCCGTTTTGACCCCATCTCCCATCCGGAAAACAACGCGGAAAAACGGGAAATTATCTTGCAATATATGTATGATCAGGGTTACATTGACAAGGCTCAGCAAGAAGAGGCCCTGGCTGACGACGTATATTCCCGAATTCAGAATGTCAATATCGTGACCCGGGAAGCCGCCACCACTCCTTACAGTTATTTTACAGACGAGCTTATCCAGCAAGTAAAAGGTTCCTTGATGGAAAAGCTGGGCTATTCCGAGACACAGGCGCATAACTTACTCTATGGTGGCGGATTGCAGATCCAGACCACTTTGGATCCCGCGATTCAAGCCATTGTGGATGAGGAGGTCAACAATCCTGCCAATTATCCTGCTACCCGTTATTCGGTAGAGTATCGTCTCTCTGTAACCCATACGGATGGGACAACGGAACATTTTTCAGAAAAAGACATTCAAAGCTGGCACAAGCATACGCTTCAGGATTCCTTTGACGGACTTTATAACTCAGAAGATGCTGCCCAAGCAGATGTGGATGCCTACAAAGCCTGGCAACTCGCCGAGGGCGATGTTATCATTGGAGAAAAGCTGACTAAAGTTCTTCAGCCGCAGGTATCCTTTGTGATTATGGATCAGCGAACAGGACAAGTCAAAGCGATCAGTGGCGGCCGTGGCCAAAAGACTGACAGTCTCACTTTAAACCGTGCCACCGGCACTACCCGGCAACCAGGTTCCACCTTCAAAGTAATCACGGCTTTTGCCCCTGCCATTGATACGTGTGGCGCCACTTTGGGCACCGTCTACTATGATGAGCCTTTCACTGTAGGCACCAAGACCTTTTCTAACTGGTATAGCCAGGGTTATCTCGGTTACTCCAGTATTCGGGATGGTATTATTTATTCGATGAATATTGTGGCCGTCCGCTGTCTGGTAGAGACTGTAACTCCTCAACTTGGTGTGGAATATGCCAAAAATTTTGGAATTTCCACTCTCACCGACACCGATTTGAATGCCGCCACTGCTCTGGGAGGACTCACCAGAGGTGTCACGAATCTCGAATTGACAGCCGCCTATGCTTCCATTGCCAATGACGGCATCTATACCCGACCGGTGTTTTTTACCAGGATTCTGGATCACAACGGCAAAATTCTGATTGATAATGAGCCGGAAACGCATCGAGTGTTGAAAGACTCCACAGCATTTCTCCTGACTGATGCTATGGCAAGTTCCATGGAAAGCAACCGCAAGTTTGCCCGCTCCGGTGTCAGTGTCAATTCTACCAGTGTAGCGGCCAATATTCCCGCCATGTCCAATGCTGGCAAAAGCGGCACTACATCTAATAATGTAGATATTTGGTTTGTCGGTTATACCCCTTATTATACGGCTGGTATCTGGGCCGGCTGCGACAGCAATCAACGACTGGGGGGGCGGAATGGCAATACTTCTTTCCATAAAGCCATCTGGAGAAAGATTATGACACGGCTGCATGAGAATTTGGCTGATCCTGGTTTTGAGATTCCGGACAGTATCGAGACTGCAGAAATCTGCCGTAAATCCGGAAAACTAGCCATTCCTGGTGTCTGTTCTAGTGACCCTCGGGGCAATGCCACTTACACAGAGTATTTTGCCAAAGGCACAGTACCCACCGAAGTCTGCGATACTCACGTTCGCACCACTGTATGTGCATCCTCCGGACTGTTGCCTGGAACCTTCTGTCCCCGTGCCACTCGGGTTCGTATTACCCTTCCTGCCGACACAGAAGGCAGTACGGATGACTCTGCCTTTGCATTGTCTTCCCGCCGTTGTCCCGGACATGCTGCTACGGTTATTCCTCCGGAAGGCGAAGGAGAATCGGCCGCTCCAGAAAGTCAGGAAAGCAGTGAACCAAAACCTATTGGGCCTGGATATGTATCTCCTGGAGCTGGTTATTCTGGTTCCGCCATCTCAAAAGGCCCTGGCCAGGATTAAAGATATTTATTCGTTTTCAGCATAATATAGCGAGAGTGTTACCAAATAAGTCCTCCATCATTTCCTTATTCTGTGTCCGGCTGTTCTTGTACACAGGGATAAGAAAATGACGGAGGACTTATTTGACGACCAATATCATGGATGATGGATGATGAAGGAAATTTCCTGATTTTTTCTAAAAACGAAACTATATAAACTTACTTCGCTCAGACCAGTGTCTTTTGGATATAAGTAGTGGCAAAAGGTACGCCAAGAAAGAGAAAAGAAAAGCAATGGGAAGTCGTCTGTTCCTTTTTTCCGGTTTCGAGATTAAGAATTCCTAAAACCCCTGAATTTAAGGACTTCTAAATCTCTGCAAAGTCAAAATATCCACAGACGACTTCCCATTGCTTTTCTTTCCTCTTCCTTGGCTGCTTTTCTCGTTTCTTTATCTAAATAATTGAATTGTCCCCCTTGTCAAGGACATTTTTCATTTTTCTCTCTTAGTTTTTCATTTTAGGCTTAAAAGCCAGAGAACCCAGATATCCAAAGATGATTGCCCCGGCGATTCCCGCTGAAGCTGCTGTCAAACCGCCTTTAAAGATTCCCAAAAAACCATCTTCTCCTAGACTCTTGGCCACTCCCTTCCACAAGGTATTTCCAAAACCCAAAAGTGGTACCGAAGCCCCGGCTCCCGCCCACTCAGCAAATGATTCATAAAGACCCAACCACCCTAAAATCGCTCCTGATACCACTAAAAGCACCATCACTCGACCTGGCATCAATTTTGTCTTATTCAGCAAAATCTGTATCAATGCACAGATTCCTCCGCCAACTACAAACGCTTTCACCAATTCTGTCATTTTTTCTTTTTTCCTCCGTTTCTTTCCAAAATCACTCCATGGGCAATGCCGGGAATACTCTGCCCTTCATTATAGCTAACTGTAGACAGAAGAGCGCCCGTAGGCACAAACAATACTCGTTTCCACTCTCCCTGAAGCATCCGGGGAAGAATTCCTGCGCATAGGGTAACCGCAGCGCAGCCACAGCCGCTGCCTCCCGAATGAGTATCTTGTGTCTGATTATCATAGATCTCCAAACCGCAGTCCATATGCTTTTCTGAGAGATCATGCCCATCATTTTTCATAAAATCCAACAGTATCTTTCTTCCAATCTCGCCCAAATCTCCAGTGATAATCTTATCATACCAACTCTCATCCACATCAAAATCCTTAAAATTCTGAGTAATGGTATCCCATGCTGCCGGTGCCATGGCCGCTCCCATATTCATAGAATCTTTGGTTCCCAAATCCACCATTCGACCTGTAGTGATTCCTGTAACCTTTACTTGTGTATCGACACCTTTTGCTGACAGTATGAAAGCGCCGCAGCCCGTGACGGTCCAGGTTGTGCTCTGAGGTCTTTGATTGCCGTATCCCAAAGGGAAACGAAACTGTTTCTCTGCTGTGGCATAATGGCTTGAAGCCATTGCCATTACCTTATCCGCATGGCCAGCGTCCACACACATGGCTCCTAGTCCCAATGCTTCCCCGATCGTTGAACAGGCGCCATAAAGTCCAAAAAGAGGAATCTCAAGATCCACGGTTCCAAAGGAAGTGGCAATCAACTGGCCCAGCAAATCTCCGGCAAAAAGATAGCGGATATCCTTTCGATGAATATCCCCCTTTTCCAGTGCCAGATCTGCCGCCTGTTTCTGCATAGCAGATTCTGCCTGTTCCCAATTTTCTGAGCCAAACATCGGATCTTGTTCCACTACATCAATTGCCTTTCCCAGCGGACCTTCCCCTTCCTTTTTTCCGGCTACTGATGCCATGCCTGTAATATATACTGGATGTTCAAACAACAGACTTGCTTTTCCCTTTTGCATAAATTCAGCTCCTTTTTCTGCAAATCTTTATCGGTATTACTTTGTCCATTTTTCTTTATCATATGCAAATTGATTTTCCCAAATAAAATCCCTCAACAATTTTTTCACAAAAAAGAAGCAATAGAAAATGGTCTACTCCTTTTTCCATTGCTTCTTTCCCCTTTTCTGGGTACTTTCTAAAAATGACGTATCACCTCAAAACGTTGCAACTCCACTTCTTCCTGATCTTTAATGCCAGCCTTGCGCTTTGCAATTCCAATCTGTTCCTGAACACTGTCCACACCGTCCAAATCTGGTAGCAGCAATCCCTGACTGTTCTCTTTTGATACTATCACTCCATATTTTTTTTCATCCAGTTCTTCTACAGAATTCACCTTCTCTAATTTTCCCAGCACATCTACGGTGATCGTCAGACGATCCAGCTCTTCTGGTCCCACTGGCTGAAACCGAGGATCCCGAGAACAGGCACTGACCGCGTTATAGATGATTTCCTCTGCCACAGAGTTTTCCGCCGCCTGAACCGTCCCCACACATCCCCGCAAGCTGTCATTTTCTTTCAAAGAAACGAACACTCCTGCCTGCTGCTGATACAATTCTTCCGGTAATCCTGCGGGAACCGGAATCACCTGACCGGTACGAGTATACTCTTCCACTGCTCTGCGTGCCAGCGCCACATAAGCATCCTGCTTTCGGATCTGACTGGCCACTCGTTCCCTTTCTTTTTTCTCATGCTGCTCTTTAAAATTTCTCTGAGGATTCTCTTTACGCGCTAGATATTCACAAACTCCGTAACCGATTCCGAATGGACCTTCGTAGGAAAGATGTCGGGCAATAATTTCTGTTCGATCAAGAGTTCCCGCCATCATAGTAAGCGCACGGTGTCCACACTCTCCTGCCTTATTGCACAGATTCTCTGGAAACTCCAGGAGTTCTCCAAAAGCTCCTTTTCCCAGAACGTACATAACACGACTGTCATATTCTGGTCCTTCTTTTTGAAATCCATAGGGCCCTTCTATCTTCAATTTGTGAGACAAATCTCCGCTTGCAATTACCACAATATTTCTTTCCAATTTCTCTGCTACACTCTTTATGCATTGCCCCAGTTCATAATGCTTCATCAAAGACAGTCCCGAAAGTCCGATTCTCACCAGCCGGTAATTCTTCCAGACTTGATTTACAAAATACAGTGGAACCATCGTCCCATGGTCCAATTGTGGATCAATCTCTCCCTGGATTCCTGCCGGCAGCTTCTTTGTCTCCGCCACTTGGCAAAGCAGTTCTACAAACTCTTCATCATAAGAAATCTCCATGCCAATCTGTTCGGCTCCATATTTGGCAAAGTTTCCTTTTGCCTCGCTCCCTGGAGAAATATGAAAATAATTTGCATACATAACCTGATGCGGCGAAATCAACACAATTGTCTCTGGCTTCTGTTCACCAATTCTTCGCGCAACTTCCTGACAAGCATCTACTGTCTTCTGAATCTTCTTTTCCTGCCCTCTTCCGATCTCCGGCACAATCACGGCCGGGTGCGGAACCACAAATGCTGCCTGAACTCCCATAAAACTACTCCTCTTCCCTCATAATAATGTGACTTCTATTTTTACTCCTCTGATCAGGGGATCCAAACTCCTCCCTCACCGACGTAATATCCATCCGGCGTTCGGGTATTAGCCATCAGAGCACCGTCTTCACCACAATAATACCAATTTTGATTGTTCCAAATCCAACCATAACGTATATATCCCGATTCATTAAAGCAATACCACTTGCCATCAATACAAAGCCAACAGTTATATGGATAACTTCCATCTGCATATTGATACCACCAGCCATATTGATCCAGACACCAGTGATTGCCGGACCCGGTTATCACTCCTGGACTCCTACCCGATCCGCCAGAGCTTCTAACGCCTGGTCCGCCACTTTGTTCTCCATAATAAGAGCTGCCAGACATCCCTGGCCCCCGGCTATCGTTATAAAAACTATCGCCAGGCCCATCATAAGAATAGCTGTCGCTCAAGTCATCTGCTTCTGCAGCAGAAACATACCAACTGTCTGAGCTAATCCAATCTCCTTTCTGCGAACCACTGCCTACGGCTCTCACCTCAAAATAATAATCTCCGCGTCGGGTAATACTGCCGCCAAAATGGTAATAATTGTCATTCGCTGTTCGGGTGGAAGTCACAGAAGAATTCCCCCGATACAGACGAACCTCATATCGTTTCGCCCGGGGATTATTGTCCCATGCAGCTGTTCCATCCGATTCCTCCCACCGGGCTCCTGTTAGCGTCAAATCCCCATTCTCAAGTCTATCCAGCTTTATGGTTACAACCAAAGTCTCCTTATTATCTTTCCTGCGCGCTGTCACATAAGAAGCCGCGTCACCAGTGAAGCGAAAAGCCCCCTTGCTAGTCTCAGCAAAATAATAACCACTATCCGCATATAATTCTACTGACACCCGCGGTGTCATGCCACCCATCCAGTCATCATTCTCATTAAGCACCTCTGCCGTTCCAACCCGAAAATTCCCACCATCTGCAGATATGCTGACCTGTCCCCCACTGTTTCCCGGAACAATGTCAGAAGAGACATTCAAACAGATCTCCGTAATTCCGGTACGTGTCTCTGCTGCCTGTGTCGACAAACCATTTATGGCAAATAAAACCAGCAATAAACCGATCGAACAAATTCGAAAAACTTTCCTTCTTGTCCCGACTTTCTTTCTCATGCCATTCCTCCCTTCTGTTAAGAAAATACTAAAGTTATCTTAACATGGAAAACTGCCTTTATCAAGACAGCTTTTTTCCGCTATATACTTTGCCTTTTCAAATTCCTACCCTGGCACCATATCCATTCAATATTTTGTTCTTTTTGCATACATGATTTTAAATAATTTCGCAATCTCCGATACTTTCCTCATAAAAATTTTATTTACCCAATTCCCGTATTCTAAATTGCCAAAATCGCAGTAAACGCGAACAGAGGCGCTTGATTTTGCGCCTCTGCCAAATAATGTATAAAGATTATATCTTCCTATCCAATGAACTACCCGATTTCTTCAAACTAGCTTCCACAGATTCCCTGGAGATATCCTCGTATCTTTACTTCAATGTCCGAAAATAATTTATTTCCAGCAGATCATCATATGCGCTTAGCTGATTTTCCTGTTCCGGTGTCAAGTCTGAAAAGCACACTTCCCGCTGATGCTGTTTTTCCAGTTGCCGCAGATAATACAATGCTTCACCTTCCATGACTTTGATACAATACTTACAGAACTTTCTTCGTACAATATCCTTCTCCTGTCTGGTCAATTCCAAAGGGGATCACCTCCCCTCTGCATAAAAGCCATAGTAAAAAGTGCCCGATTCTCCCTTTTATACCTAGAAGAACTGGTTTGAGCGAAATAATCGAAATTTTTGAAATTTTGTTGATTTTTTTCCCTTTTATATCTACTTGCTCCCTTCCTATACCTTTAATGGCCATAAGAAGGTGGCGCACGGATTTTACTTTTATGACGAATAATGTCGACAAAAAAAGAAACACCGAGACGCTTATTAGGCTTCCCAGTGCTTTTCCCAAAATGAATGATACAAAAATGCAGTTTTATAAGATATACCAATTTAAATTTTTGATAATAATTGCCCATTGAAATATTTCAGAATTTCTTAGCATTTATTCCGCAGTTATTACTTCAAACGATTTAACAATTTCCGACAATTATCTAAAAACAAAAAAAGAACCAGCAGGTAGCTATCATTCTCCTTACTGGTTCTTTTTCTTCATTTACTATTATCTATAATTAATACAAACAAATCAAAAATGTTCACCGAAAATATTGAATTAAAAATTTTCAGAGATATTTTCACTTGGTTTGTTTTTAAATTAACAAAGTGTTATAATTCTGTTCTTCCATTTCCTCGCTCAGATGACCGTCTATCTCCATTTCCGGCAGCTTGGCCACAAGCTCCGTGATTATTTCCATCGCCTGCAGATTCCCTTTTATGTCAGGGATATACTCTAAAATGTCAAGGTCAATCCTGTTCCCGGACAAAATATCCATCCCCACATCCTCGAATACTTCCGTTCCCGGCGTATGGATATTAATACCGATTGCGGGAATTCCGTTCATGCGCTCCGGCGGTATCTGTTTCCAGATTGCCACAGCTTCCTCCACGGTAGGGATATTCTCATAAAACTCGCCCAGATTGTGGAACTCGCCGCACTCCGCAACCGTCAGCGTCACTTCCGTTTCTGCCTGCTCCTGGGATAAGGACACCGGCTCTTTTTCCCTGGCCTCACGCACTCCCTCCAGATAGTCCTCCACCTGCGGGAGATAAGTTTCAAGCGTTCCCGTCCGTTGTGCGGTGATCGGGTTTATATCCACTTTCACGCCGCCGATATGGAGCGCATCCCCGTTAAATGTATCAAACAGGACATCTTCACGCTCACTCGTGGAAAGCTCCACCACCACGTCAAGGTCAGAGCCTTCCTGCTCTAATCCCCGGCAGCGGCTCCCCACTAC